>Ga0209367_1000929_pt1 | contig 33445 bp, 30 predicted proteins | sample WorMetLIZISLAND2_FD_187412 | JGI IMG/M metagenome (GOLD analysis project Ga0209367, IMG submission 187412) | Marine gutless worms symbiont microbial communities from Max Planck institute for Marine Microbiology, Germany - Olavius geniculatus... ... | reverse complement strand
GATCCCCACTATCGATATGATGATTATCCTCATTATGAGGCTTTCCGGAATCCGGCTACGCAGAACCAAATCATGGGGACTCGAAGACATCGCCTTAAATTAATCCTTTAAATGGTAGATAGACCCGATATTTTTTGTCATGGCGCTTTACGTATTCCCACAGTTAATATGCTACATGGTGACACAGATTATCTCTCTTAGTGAATCTGCCGCGGTCTGTCAAGAGCAATAATGGATTTGAGTTCAGAGGTTCGGAGGTTCAGAGGTTCAGGGTTCAAGGTTCAGAGGTTCAGGGGTTCAGAGGTTCAAGGTTCAGAGGTTCAAGGTTCAGGGGTTCAGAGGTTCAAGGTTCAGGGGTTCAAGGTTCAGGGGTTCAGAGGTTCAAGGTTCAGAGGTTCAAGGTTCAGGGGTTCGGGGGTTCAAGGTTCTGAGGTTCAGGGGTTCAAGGTTCTGAGGTTCGGGGGTTCAAGGATTGGGGGTTCAGGGGTTCAAGGTTCAGAGGTTCAGGTTTTCAGGTGCCAGCCCAGTCGCCGGAAAAAAACGGTCGGGCAAATCGAAATTTACATTCAGGCTCGACATATGTCGAATTAAGGAATTCTTTCCAATTTAAATCGATTAAGCGAAGCGATTCCACTATTCGTCAATCGACATTCGTCATTCGCCATTCCTAGGACGCCAGATCCTGGAGTTCCTGCGGCAATTCGCAGACTTCGGAGGTTTTGCGGGTCTCCACATAGTGTGCTGCCGCCAGGGCGGATGTGCAGCCGTCGGCCGCCGACAGAACGATTTGTCTGGCGTATTTTTCCCGCAAGTCACCAATTACGTAAATGCCGGGGCTGTTGGTTTCGCACTTTTCGTCGGTTACCACATAACCGTCGGCATTCATCTTGGTGCCGGCCGGAACCAGTTGGTTGTTGGGATTGAAGCCGATGAAAATAAAGACCCCATCGGCGGCCAGTTCACGCTGTACCCCCGTCTGGGTATCCTGCAGATCGATTGCGCAAACACTGTTTTCATTGGACTTTATGGCGGTAGCCACTGAATTCCAGAGTATCTCGATTTTGCAGTCGGCTTTCACACGCTGCTGCAGCAGCGCGCCGGCTCGAAGGGCATCCCGGCGATGGACGAGGTAAACCTGCTTGGCCAGTTTTGCAAGGTATAGCGCCTCCTCAGCCGCAGTATCGCCGCCGCCGACCACGACCACGGTTTTGTCGCGGAAAAAGAAGCCGTCACAGACGGCGCAATAGGAGACTCCCTTGCCGTAAAGCTCCTCTTCCCCTGGAATACTCAATTTGCGCGGATTGCCGCCGGTTGCCAGGATGACGGCATGTGACTGCAGGGTACTGCCGTCTGCGGTTTTAACCGTGTGGAACTCCAAGCCCGGTTCCAATTCTATGACTTCTTCCGAACGAACTTCCAGTCCATAGGACTGGGCGTGAAGTGAAAACTTCATGGCCAGCTCGGCACCGCCGATGTGCTCGTCTCCGGGCCAGTTTTCGACAGAATCGGAGTTGTTCACCTGGCCGCCCGGGGCCGTCATTTCTATCAATACCGTTTTTAAGGCTGCACGCATTGAATAAATGCCGGCCGTGAGACCGCCGGGACCTCCGCCAATAATAATTACGTCATAGAAATCGGATTCTGACATTATTTCCTTCCTTTCTGCTTGCCAACGTCATAAATGACTAAATATAATGACCGAAATTAAATGATACAAGAACAAATTTGAAAAAATAATCGTGAATCCTCCCTAGGCGAATCTACCCACCGAAGGTGGTCAGATCCACCGGAGGCGGGTAAATTTCGACGATCATTATGGACGATGCCCAATTTAGAAAACTATTAGATTTTTTGGGATATTCCTGGCCCGGCTATCGCAGGGTCAGAAAAGGGGTGAAAAAACGAATTCAGCGCCACATGCAGCAACTGGGCTGCCGGAATATCTCGGCTTACCTGGACCTGCTGGGAAGCCAGGCAGCTCATCGATACGAGTGCGAGTTGCAGATGACCGTGTCCATCAGCCGATTTTTTCGTGATCGGCGCCTCTGGTGCAATCTTGAAAATCTATGGGTGCCGGATATCATTGCCGGGAATCCCTTGCTCATTAACGTCTGGTCGGCCGGATGCGCATGCGGTGAGGAAGTTTATAGTTTCAAGATTATCTGGCAGCGCCTAATAACGGGGATTGAGCGGCCGCCGGCACTGAATATTTTGGCGACGGATCGGCATCCGCTTTACATCAAAAGGGCCCGCCGTGGAATATATAACCGCAGCAGCGTGCAGGAAGTTGCCGTGGATATGCGCCCTGAAATTTTTGAAAGCGACCAAAATTCAAAGCAGTTTAAAATCAAAGACCAATATAAAAGCAATATCCGGTGGAAAATCCTTGATCTGACGACTGAATTACCCAATTCGATGTTTCAGATCATATTTTTACGCAATAATATCTTGACATATTACCGGCGAGCGTTGCAAATTAGGGCCTTTGAACGAATATTAGATAGTTTGGCGCCGGGCGGGCTTTTCATCACGGGCTGCCACGAATCGCTGCCGGTTGAAACCGGTGGACTGGCCCCGATGAGCGATTGTCAGTATGTATACACAAAAAGATAGGTATTAGGTACTGGGTATTGGGTACTGGGTATTGGGTACTGGGTATTTGGTATTGGGTACTAGGTATTAGGTACTGGGTATTGGATTCTTGCTACTGCATTTACTGACAGATATTCGGCAATCGGCGCTTGGGGCGGGGACCAGGGGCAAAGGTTTAAGGTGTAAGGTATACGGTTTAGGGACCACTGTATCGACAACTGCCTGAGATGTACGATTACATATAAATGGCGGGCTGCATTCAGCAATACATGTTCACACTTAGCACTTGTTATCTATCGAGGCGAATTAATGTTTTCTTTGGAGTCATTTCATAAGGAGTACGAAACTATCACCACGGAATTGGTAGTCAACGGCCGCAAATTTCAGATGCTGCTGCCCAAAGATTTGACCCGGTTTATCAATACCCGGGACGTTTTTCATGAATTTCCGCTGTGGGCCAAAATTTGGCCGGCATCCTGGGTTTTGGCCGGTTTTCTTGCCGAGATGCCGGCGGATCAAACCAAGAAAATTATGGAAATCGGCGCCGGGACCGGATTGGTGAGTATCGTGGCCGCCGCTTTCGGCCATAATATTACGCTGACCGAATCCAACCCGGATGCCCTGCTGTTTGCACGAGCCAATGCCCATTGCAATGGCTGCCCGCAGTTGCCCATCATGGAACTGGATTGGAATCGTCCCCAGCTAAGGGACACGGTCGATTACATCGTCGCTTCCGAGGTGGCCTACAAAAAAGACGACTTGCGGGCGCTGTTGAGTCTGTTCAACCGCTGTATGAAACCCGGCGGTCAAATATTTTTAGCCGGGGAGATGCGAAAAGTCAGTAAGGATTTTTATAAACAATTGGAAACTGATTTTAACGTTCAGGTACAGAAGAAAATTCTGCGCTCTGACGGCGATGAAATTGCAATATATCTGCTTCGAATGAGTCGTCGGAATCCAGTCATCAAACCATAAGAACTGCGGCTGCATCCGGTTGCCAAGGTACCGGCCTGCAGCCGCAGGCTTCGATATTGCGGCCGCCCCCTCATAAAGCAGCGGGATGCAATCACCGTCGCACTTTCAGTCATTTTACCTGCCCTTCCATTGAGCCGGAATTCATTATTCTACAGTCCTTAAGAATTTCCAGCGCCCTTTAATTGTGAAGGATTTGCCCACCACCCCGGATGTCATATCGGTCAACGCGAACCGTTTGGCTTGCTCTAAAGTATTCTGATAAACTGTCGATATCAACCATATAAACCCATACGATACCAACAGCTTGCTTACTAAACGACAAGATTGATAATCAATGGATCTAATACCTTCTGAGCCCCATCCCGCCCTCCCGGCAAAGGATGACAATGAAAAAAATCAAATCGTCGAACTTCTGTTGCAGGAGAAAATTCTAAATGACCAGCAAGTCAACTATGCCTCCCGGGTGCGTGCCAAGCTGGATACACACCGCCCGATGCTGGAGGTTTTGAAAGAGCTCGGTTATATTGACAATGATCTAATTAAGGATGCGGTGCGCCGGAGCCGGCCACCGATGTGTATCGGCAACCTGCTGGTTGAACTGGGGTACCTTACACTTGAAGATTTGCGGCGCGCCTTGAAAATACAGCGGGAAGATGCCACACACAGAAAGCTTGGCCAAATCCTGCTGGAACGGCGCCTGATCGATGAGCACGCCTTGATAGAAGTTCTGTCTTTGCAAATGGGTTTTCCGCATCTTGAGCCGGATATCGAGGAAATCGACCAGGGACTGTTCAATCGAGCCAATTCCAGATGGTACGCTGATCACGATGTCATTCCGATCCGGGATGGGAACCAAGGCGTAATCGTCGCTTTTGCCGACCCTCTGGACCGCGATGATCTGGAGGCGGTCAAGCAGGTATTCGGCAACAAGTTTGTGCCGGGCATAGCGCGCAAAAGTTCGATTAAACTGGCGATCAGAAAATGCCTGACGTGTGGGCCGAGACAAAAGATATCGCCTGCGGATGAGAACTCCATCAGCCGGTTGGTGGATGACATTGTGATGGCGGCTATTGAACGGGATGCCAGCGATATTCATATCGAACCCATGAAAGACAACATGCGGGTCCGTTTTCGAACCGATGGTGTCTTGATCCTGTTCCAGGAATTTCAAATGGATATCTTACCGGCCCTGACCAATCGGATCAAGGTGTTATGCGACGTGGACATCACCGAAAAACGGCGACACCAGGGAGGACGTTTTTATTACGATTATGCCGGTGGACACGTCGATTTGCGCGTTTCATTTTTTGTTACCGTGTATGGTGAAAAAATCGTATTGCGGCTGTTAAACCGCAAAGGCGTGCTGCTCAATATTGAAGATGTCGGTTTATCCCAGCGGATGGAGGATCGTTTCAAAGAAGATGCGCTGTACATGCCCAGCGGCGTCATTCTGATCACCGGGCCCACGGGATCGGGCAAAACCACCACCGTGTACAGTTGCATCAACCACATCAATGACCCTGAAACCAGCATCATTACGGCCGAGGAGCCGGTTGAGTATATCATTGACGGCATCGCGCAATGTTCCATCAATCCCCAGATCAACCTGACATTCAAAGAAACCCTGCGCCACATTGTGCGCCAGGATCCGGACGTGATCGTGATCGGTGAAATTCGCGATAATTTTTCGGCTGAAATCGCTGTTCAGGCAGCGTTGACGGGCCACAAGGTGCTGACCACCTTTCATACGGAAGATAGTATCGGCGGGCTTGTTCGACTGCTCAATATGAATGTGGAAGCGTTTTTGATATCCTCCACCGTCGTCAGTGTTATGGCCCAACGACTGTTGCGAAAAGTGTGTCCCGCCTGCGCAGCCGCCTACAAACCGAGCCCGACAGACCTTAAACGCCTGGGATATGCCCCCCGGGACATCCGCGGGGCAACCTTTCGCAAAGGCCAGGGCTGCAGTCAATGCCAGTATACGGGGTATAGTGGGCGGGTGGGCGTATTTGAGCTGCTCATCCTGGACGAACACGTTCGCAGCGCCATTATCGATCAGAAGACCAGCCAGGAAATCCGGCTCATCAGCATTGAAACCACCGGCCTAGTGACCTTACTGGAAGATGGCATCGTCAAGGCGGCAGCCGGTCTGACAACCATCGACGAAATCATCCGCAATTTGCCGCGTCTGCAAAAACCCCGAGAGTTGGCGGAATTGCGGCGCCTATTGGAAGGGTAATTATGGATCAGCAGGAATCTTTTATCGAAATTTTAGACAAACACTTAGCCTCCAGCGACGCCCGGCTTCCCGTGTTTAATACAACCGCTTCGCGAATTCAGCAGGAAATTGCCAAAGAGGAACCGGACATTCGTCTGATCGAACGGCTGATTGTCAGCGATCAGTCGCTAACAGCCAAAGTGCTCAGCGTGTCCAATTCATCTTTTTACAAAGGCTTGAATCAGGTTGCCACCGTGCGCAATGCGATCGTGCGCCTTGGAATCAATGAAGTATCCAATATCGTCATGCTCGTCACCCACGAGAATAATTTCCGTTCCAAGGATCCATTTGTGCATGAAAATATGCGGGCCCTCTGGCGGCATTCACTCGGCTGTGCCCTTGGATCCAACTGGCTCGCCAAAAAGTGCGGGCTGAGAGGTCTGGTACATGAGGCTTTTTTTGCCGGCCTGCTGCATGATGTCGGTAAACTGTTCATTTTGACGGTCATCGATGATCTCAAACATTCCGATAAACTCGCCATAAAGCCCTCCAACGCCCTGCTTTTAGAGGCCATGCACAGTCTGCACACCAGCCACGGGTACTCGCTGATGATGCATTGGAATTTGCCGGAAAACTATTGCAAGGTCGTGCGGGATCATCACAACCCGGAAATTGATTCCCGGGACATGTTGCAAAATTTGGTCAGGATGGCCGACAAAGCCTGCCTGAAACTTGGAATCGGCTTGGTGAAAGATCCGGCCTTGGTCCTGGTGGCCACAGCGGAAGCGGAATCCCTGCAGATATCCGAGCTGGACCTGGCCCAGATGGAGATCATGCTGGAAGACTCGCAGTTCATGGCCAGCAGTTAGATGCCGGTATACTTGTCCAAAATTAACTTCTTCCTTGCATCTCCCGGAATTGCCTAATAATTGGACATGGTTTCAATTTAGGGATTTAGGGATTCAGGAATTTAGGAATTTAGGAATTGAAGGGATTCTATCTATTTCAAAGATTATATCCTTGAATTCCCCAATTCCCCAATCCCTGAATCCCTAAATTTTGCGAGATCATGCCCCAAAAAGTTGACTCTTTTCAAGAGTAGGTAACGTGATCTGAACTTTCTATTCAGACCTGTTTAAAGAGAGCTGAAAACGAAACCGCAGATGACTTTAGGCCAAAAGTAGGTGGATTTTTGCGGCAGGGTGCAGCCGCTGCGGCATACGGTTTTGACATCGGCGATGGATACCTCGTTGGTAATCAGGGCCAGTTGACAGATACCCTGGATCACTTTTGTCAGGCAGGCTGGAAAACTTCTTTCATATTCGATACAATTCGAATTGCTTTGATCCCGTCCTTGGATACCTAAAATTTCCTGAATGACAAAACAGTGCAATACTGTGAGATCCAGGGCTCTGATGGTGGGCGGAAAATTCCATTTCATCTCATGGTGGGCTTCAGGTTTCAGGCTGACCTGATAGGCATTGTCCTTGAAAATGAGACCGAAAGTCCATGGTTTTCCGACAATGACTTCATTCACATGGTCGGGATCCGGCACCGGTTTAACGAGGAAATGGCGGTCGAATTTTTTCAAAATGGCAGTTTCATCAAACCTTTCAATGCCTTTAACAAGGCGATGGGTCGGCAGAATTCTCAAATCTTCTGCCTCGGTGTTGGTCAGCCACATTAAGTGATAATTATAGCGCTCCCGGCCGGTATGGTTGGGATTGGCTGCCATCTGCTGTTTCATATAAGCCAGGGAGCCGGCGTAGCGATGGTGGCCGTCAGCCAGAATCACTTGTTTTTGAGCCATCAGACGTACAAAGCGCTCGATGATCCGGGGCTCGCGGATGACACTCAGCACATCGCATGTGCCCTGATAGCTTTCGCTTCGACAGATGGGCTGCTGCATGCTTTGTTCCATTAAAGCTTCGAGCTCAAAGCTTTTATCCGTATAAAGACCATGGGTGGGGCTCACGTTCAAACGGGTGGCCGCCAGCAATGCCACCTGCTCATGCACGGATCGGGGCATAGTATTTTCATGTCGCAGAATAACATTATCTTCCCAATCGTAAATCCGGATCCTGCAAATAAAGCCTCTGCGACAATATTGCTTCGGGTCGCCCGGCAAACGAAATTTTTGATAGTAGATATAAATGGCGGGTTCGGCATCGCGTTGGATGCTGCCCTCATTACGCCATTGCTGTAATATTCTGGCGGCATTCTCCGGCGGGCATTCGCCGCCGGGAATTGAGAGATGAATGCTGTTGTGAGGATTTTCGTATAGGGCGGCCTTTTGTTTTTCGGAGGCAACATCGAAAAGCGGCGAGGTCAATTCGCTGATATTTTTCATCAGCGGCTCGCTGTATCGCCAGGCTCTCAGTGGGCTGATTTCGGCCATTTTCCTTCTCTGATTGGGCGGACACGGATTTCACCCGTCCGGTTCGGCAGCCGGTTATTGGCATCCTGTGGGACCGGGCGGAATTTAAGCACAAAATTCGGGTGTTAATTAGCACAAATTCGGAGTATAATTCAATTTAAATATCTTTGGCGGGTTTATTCTTTTCCCTACCGCTTCTGGTATCAAGAATATTATAAAAGGACCGATATAGACTATACACCCAGCCCGGCGAGAGGGAATTGAAGATTGAAGATTGAAAATTTCTTAAACCCGACATAAAGGAAAACCAGCGTTGTCAACCACCTGCAAAAGCAATTATACACATAACAACAACGGGGTGTGGGTTGTCTCCGAAGGTCGTACGTCAGATGTTGACCTGAGCGGGGTGATCGATGAGAAGGTGGATGGACCTTGCAAGGAATATAACATTTCCGAAATCGGCTACTATCTGCTGAATCCGAACTCGATTGAGGTCAAGAAGAAGCTGATCGGTGGTGAGATTCATTACAAGCTGGGAGCATTTCAAAAAATTCGCAAGTCATTTCATCAGGTTCTGCTGCCGTTGTTGAGAAGACGGAAGCAAAATCCGGCCCTGTCGCCGGAGGTGATCGTTTCTCGCTATAAAATGCGGATGCCCTCCACGAGGGATAGAGATCTCCAATCGCACTTGGCGAAGATTTATGACCATTTGAAATCATACGATTCATTTTCGAAGAAACTGGGTCAGCTGGACCCAGAAGATGTGTTCCAAATTGTCGGTATCTGTGAAGATATCGGCGGCAATTATTCCTACTTGAAGCTACAGGGCGACATTGAGGAAAAAATTAAATACCTGGCCAATTCCGTCGCCAAAGACGTCGGGGTCGTACTCAATAAAGCCTATGTCGGCGAGGGGTTGTATGAACTGCGCGGATTTGATTTTCAATCATATGACCCTGCTGCTTTCTTCCGCCTTTTTTCATACAACAATGGTAAAGAACGCAAGGCCTGCGTGTTGACGAGTCAGAATCAGGTGGCCTTTTACCTAGCTGATAACTATCTGTTAAAGCACATTTTTTTGCTCGAGCAGTCGCTGAGGGCCAATCCCAGCCTTTGCAAAGCCTTTGAATTGTGCACGGAAGGCGAGGCCAACCCGGTTAAGCTTTTTTTTTAATAAAAAATTGGAAATCGACTATGCCAAGTCACCGCTGCCGGCTATTTACCAGGATGTGCTTGGATCCCACGATGCCGGATCAAATCAGTTGAACCTGATTAGACCGATCTTGAATTACCTGCAGATTGGAATATCGCTGAATTATATGCTCGCCAGCGACGAAAGGGATGACCGGATGTTCACCCATATTTCAGTTCTACATGACCTGAGGGCCCTGGAGCCGCTGCGCAAGAATCTGCCGGATGTTTATGCCGCGGTTGCCAAGCAGGGCTTTATTGCAGATACCGGCCGCTATTACCTACTGGATTCCATCAACGGTTATAAAAATGCCTGATGAATACAACGAAAATGACTACCGTTGGATTAAAGAGTTGCTGGATTATCCCGCCCGCCTGGAGACAAATCTCGGTGGCTTTGCCGATACCTCCCAGATAGCCCTGCCGCAGGATCCGATTGATTGTGTCATATTTCAGGACCGCGCCAAAAGGGCGATCCGGAAAATAGCCCAGAACAAGGGACACATTCTGATGGTGGGGCGGCCGGGCACCGGGAAATCCATGCTGGCCAACATGTTCAAAGAGGTGCTGCAGGTATCCATTGGCGACTATTTGAGGCCCAAAGACGCTATCGTGGCGTATCCGGGCAAAGATCGCAATCATATTCGATTCGCATACGAAAATCCTGCCAAGATCGATAAAATTTTGGCGGACATACGATCGGCCATCGAGGTCGCCCGGACCAATTTGGATGAATTCAACCTTACCGATCAAATTCAGTCCGCCAGAAATGTAAAAATTGCCCTGATCTGTGCCACCGGCCTGGCTGTGGCCGCGGGGTTCTATATCCCACCCGCTTTTATCGCGGCCGGTCTCTGCGGAATGGGGTCTATTTTCATGTATATGCAGGAAAACAACCACCGGGTGCAGGAGAAAATCCACCGCGAATCCAACGGCGCCGGCCAAAACGATGTCAAACACCTGCAGGATATGGTGCCGGGGATCCTTTATGACCCGCGCAAGGACAAGGACCTGATGGCGCGGGTGTCCGAGCCCAGCGCCAGGAATATGAAGGGCGGTTTCCGGCATGATCCTTATCAGTCGGGAAATCTCCAGACACCCTGCCATAAACGGGCTTACCTGGGGGCGCACGCCAAGTCACCGATCATCTACATCGATGAGCTGAAAACATTGATAAAGGTCGGCTATATGACTGATCTACTCGAGATCATGCAAAACAAAGAGTACATCCTCGAAGGCGGCCGAAGCACCGGCAGCGGTGCGGCGGATCGATCGGAGAACCATTTAAAGGCCGAAAACATTATCGTGGCCTGCTGCAATCATGACACCCTGCAATATCTGCAGGAAGAAGGTGACGGCGCCTTTCTCAGCCGAATCGAAGATAAAGGTGAAATCATCCAGATGGAGAGCTCCGTGCCCGAGTCGCCGGAAAATGTGCGGCAGATTGCGCAGTACGTCAAACAGGAAGTTGAAAATCTTGGCCGGGAATTCAAGGAAGCCTGGGGCGAGGTTATGGAAAAGGAAGGCTACCACAGCGTCAGAAAGCGCAGCGAGCATATTTACGGACGCCGCCTGCCGGATGATTTTGAGCTGATCGTCCGTGAATTTTCCAAGGCAGCTGTGTTGGAAGTTGCCAAGGAGTTGCGCTGTCGAGCTTCAGACGGCAAATTGAGCAGCATCCTGCGTCCGATCAACGGAATCATAAAATCAGCCGAGTTTGAAGCCGTGCTGGATGCCGCGCCGCTGGTTGAGCCGCAGCACGTGCGCCAGGCCCTGGCCGAGCACCTGAGCTTGGAAGGCGGGTTTTCCAGAGAGATCGGCGAGCATAAAAAATATCTTAAAAAATATATCACTTCGATGACGGATTCCATCGGGTACGTAGTCGGTCTGGCCGTCATTAATTCCAAATCCAGCGGGCAGATGTACGGCCAACCGCTGCCAATTCACTGCCAGATCAATGTCGGCAACGCCGATACCGTGGTTGCGCCCGGCAAAATCGGCGACATCGCCAAGGCCGCCGCCCAGAATGTCAGGGCCTCCATCAAAAAAGTGCTGACCAATATCGGGGCGCCCTATGTCGGCTATGAAATGTACGTGGAGTATATCCAGGCCCACGGCGGGGTGGAAGGCGACAGTGCTTCGGTGGCTATGGACATTGCCCTGGTATCGGACTACATCAAACAGCCGGTGAATCAACGCTACGGTATTACCGGTTCCCTGACCGGCGACATCATTTTGGCCGTGGGCGGGGTGACCGAAAAGATACGATCCATTATGGACCCGGACCTGGGCATGGAGGGGGCCTGCATCCCCTGGCTGAACAAGTACGACGTCGAGCCGCTGCTGATCAATGTCGACAACGAGTACATTCAAGAAGATGAAATACCCGGAATCCGGATATACCGGGAAAGCGGCAAAAAGCGGCCGTTCAACATCTATTTTTGCAAAACCAAATACAATGCCTACAAAATCCTGATGGGAACCGGAAAAGAAGAAGTCGAAGACCGCATGGCCGAGCGCAGCCAACAGGATCTGACCTTTATGCAGAATCTAAAACCATAATTTAGCCGCCCCTAAAATTAGAACTCCCCACCTTTTAAGCAATACCTTGAATCTCGACAGTACCTGCTGCTCACAGGTCTCGGCGGCTAAATTAATATTTTTGCTGCGCAAATATCTTTATGCTTTCAAGATTTCACACAGCACCTCATAGTGGTCGAAGGGCGGCATCAGGCAGGCGCCGGCAAAATGCCGGCGGGCAAGGGCCAACATTGCACGGGCATTGGCGACGCCTTCAGCCACCGGATCAGCGGCGAGCTGCATGCGGTTGCGCACCTCCTGCGGCACGGCGATGCCGGCGACCTTGCGATGTAAAAACTCGGCGTGGCGGGCAGTGCGCAGCGGCAGGATTCCAAGGATGACAGGGATGTCAAAGGATTGCGTGGCCTGGACCAACTGGTCGGCAGCTGTTTCGTCGTAAACCGGCTGAGTGACGGCAAACTGGGCCCCGGCTTCGATTTTGTCCGCCAGCCGCCGCACAGCCCGCTCCAGCCCGTTTGATTCAGGATGGGTGTCTAACACGACACCGGTGTGCAGCCCGGCGGCGCGAGCCATGCGCACCAGATCGAATATATCCAGGTCGCGTACGCTGCTTGTATGTGCCCGATCACCCATGGCGATAACATCGCCGGTGGCGACCAGAACAGTTTCGATCCCCAGCGCGCGGGCTCCCCACAGCATGCCCTGCAGGCTCAGCCGATTATGGTCGCGGGTCGTACAGTGCAGGATAGCCGGTTTCCCGGTTTTTTGCTGCAGCAGCGCACTCAGCGCCATGGCACTCATACGCGGTTTGGCAACCGGATTGGTGGCGACGCTGAATGCATCAAAGGCCAGGTCGACCAGCGGCTCCAATTCAGCCAGCAGGGGGGCGGCGTCGGGGCCGGTCGGCGGTACAACCTCGACGGTGACCATGAATGTTTCATCCGGCATGTCATGCCTCCGTTTTCAGACACCGGCGATCTTTTTGCGGCGGCTCAGGGTTCGGCTTTTGGCCCTGTCGCCATTTCGTCAAACAAATCCGGGTCTTCCAATATTTTTATAACGGCTTTGCCCAGGCAGATCCGGGCCGTTTTAGCGCCTGCTTTTAACCGGCGCAGCTGAGTCATTAGGCCCCACAGATCTGTCCGGCGCGGTACTACATCACTGACCGCTTTTATGACGATGGTCGGTATTTGATATATTGCGGCAGTTTGTGCGATGGCAAAAGACTCCATGTCCACTGCCAGTGTATCCCGGAGTACGCCGGCTCTGGAAAGAACCGGCCATCTGAATGTCTGCACCTGACCGATCTTGTATTCAAATCCTGTTAACAGATCGGCTGCTATTTCAAGCGGTAATTTTTCCGGCTGAACTTTGCGGTGACGATAGGTTAAGCGATTTGCAATGACCAGATGTCCGACCCCCAAGTCATTGCACACGGCCCCGCAAAAGCCTGCGTTAATCAGCAAATCAGGCATGAATCCCAGTGAGCCGCTGCATAACCGGGACGTTGTGCCACGGGCTCTTTCCGGACCGATTCCGGATACTTCGACCCTGACGGCATTGTCGCCAATCCGGAATATACCGGTTGCCTTCTTCAATACTTGCGGCACTTCGGTCCGCATTGCCACGACAAGGCCTATGTTCGGCATTGCTTCATTTTAATTCGCCTGGTCATTGATATCTTCGACGTATGGACAAATTTGACCCCTAATCACCGGCAAACGAATATACCATGAAAGCCCCCGGAAAGGCAATTGGGCTAATAACCGACTTTCCCGGATATCCGCTTTTCTGATGCATAAATCATGGGCCTTGCCGGCCTCAGCCGCCGGAATAAATGCTGGCTCAATACTCCTGGAGTTCGTCATACTGGTAATCCAGTTGCACCCCGGCTGTCCTGAACATGTTTTCCGATTCCTGGCCGGCGTGATATTTGCGTTCGCAAACCACTCTTTTGATCCCGCAGTTTATAATCAGCATGGCGCACGTTCGACAGGGCGTCATGCGGGTGTAGATTGTCGCCCCGTTGATCGAGATGCCCAGTTTGGCGGCCTGGCAGATGGCGTTTTGCTCGGCATGGATCGTGCGCATGCAGTGGTCCGTGATCGTGCCGTCTTCGTGCGTGACCTGTTTCATCTGGTGGCCGACCTCGTCGCAATGGGGAAACCCCATAGGTGACCCGACGTACCCGGATACCAGCAGCTGTTTATCGCGCACAATGACACAGCCGCTTTTGCCTCGATCACAAGTTGCTCTTTTGGAGACGGTATCGGCCATTTCCATGAAGTACTCGTCCCAGGAAGGCCGCTTGTCATCTGCATTCTTTTTTTTGTCAAATGCCATATGGAATTCCTCGTACATAAAATTGCAGCCAGACCGCTGTTGACCACTGAAATTCGAATCATAAATTTCGGGTTCAAAAACTGTTCTTTAACCCATCGAACCCACCTTGAAAAACACCATTGCCAATGTCATTGACCAGCGTCTCTTCATCTTCGGGCCGACAGGTGAATTCGGCGGTCCATTCGGCATAGGTTCGATTGCCGTCCGTGATCGGCACCAAACGCAAGTTGGCCTGATAGTTATCCAAGGGCATGGGCGAGATGAGAATTGAATAGGTGCATTGGTAGTCCACATCGCTGAGTGTCAACAGCCGTTCACGAATATTGCCGCCGTCCTTGAGGTTGAAATTTCGAATGCAGCCCACCTTGTCGCTCGGCTCGTCGTTTTCAATATGGCTGTCGGCAATTATCGGGTGCCAGGCCGGCAGGGCATTGAAATCTCTAATTTTGGCCCACACATCATCTATCGGTGCGTCAATTACCGAACTGGTAAAAATGCTTGCTTTCGCCATGGCAGTCCTCCTTTACATTAGTTTAGAGTTTTCGATTGTTTCCATGAACATCGGGCGTTTCAGAAACCAATCCATAAACCCTAATCTGCGCGAGGTCAAGAGATGTTATGCCAATCCTTGAAATGGACTTTGGCTCCATTTCCTGCTATTGCAAAAAATCGAGGATTTGTATATTTCTCGAACTGAGGCCTTTGCCTTTTTCGGCGACTATGATCGCGATGCAAACTGTCCCCGCCCGCCCTGACCCGCGCCGGACAAAACCTGCTGATGGCGACCGTTATAATATTTATTCGGGGCCAAATCGCACGAAGACCATCAGGTATTGAAATGGCATCGATAAAGAACGCAATGGCAATAATAGCAGCGGCCGGCTGTGCCTGGCTGATGGTCGGATGCGCCGAGGTAGTGGTGCCCGGGACCCTGGCCGGCGGGGGAGAGGCTTATCGATACACGACCGCCAATGTCGCCAAGAAAACCTTCATGGGCGACGTCGAACAGGTCACCGCAGCCACACGTGAAGCACTGGTGAAGATGGGTATTGAACTGCAGTCCATCAGCACCGAGGATGAGGAGACCGAAATAACCGCGGCCACCGTCGAGCTTGATATTACCGTTAAATTGAAGCCGATTACGACCAATACCACCAAGGTAACGGTGAATGCCGTCGAAGATTACGTGCTGAAGGACAGAGCCACCGCCGTTGAAATTTTAGACCAGATCGATCTCGCCCTGGATGACAATGCATCAACGGAAGTCTCCTTTCCGCGGGTGTTCGTCAGGAATCAATGCCGCCATCCCATCGAGGTAGTCGTGTACTATCTGGCCGGTCAAAACGGACCCGCATCCTGGCAGACCCGGGGCTGGTTCAGTCTGGACCCGGGCCAAAGAAAGCATGTCGCCGATACCCACAACCGGTACATCTATTTTTACGGCGAAACCCCGCTCAACCGCAAGGTGACCTGGAGTGGAGAGACGCTGCACTGGTTTGAAGGAAAACGCTACTCTTTCTTCAAAGTGGATATGGGAACCGCAATGAAGGATTTTACGCAGTCGTTCACTTGTGATTAAACTCTTATGTAACCACGCCTATATTGACCCCAAAACAGGGTATTTAAATCGTGCTCGTCGTCGTACTCGTCCTCGTCCTCGACACATAGAGGCTCAAAACCTTCGAGGACGAGCACGAGGACGAGGACGAGGACGAAACGGCAAATGAGGTCATCGGAAATTGCGCAGAGGCAGCGCAGTTTCTTTTCCGATCAAGACCGGCTGTCTTTTAACCGGCCTGCGACGAGCTCAGCCGAATCGAGGCCGTGTTCTTATCACCCGACGATGCGCATCGCCAGATACGGCACCAGGTTGAACATGAATATCGCCACCTTAAACATCGCCAGGCCGGCATAATGGATGGCGTCAAATTTTTCTTCAGATAGTTTGAACCATTTGCAGTGGTAGCGGTAGGTCCAGTCATGCGCCAAGATAATAAATACCGACCACCACAGCAGCAGCCCCAAATTTATGACGGTGCACCAGGCAAATACAGCTCGGATGGTTTCGAAAGTCATGATTCCTCCTTGGATGTTCTTGTATAGGCGGATTAATTGAGGTCAAAGACATTCAGAAATGTCGTGTACCCTGCCGCCAGCGAGGTCGGAATGATGGAATACCGGAATGATGGAATGCTGGGATTTGTGGAATGGGATCTTTTTTGCCAGGATTGCACGACTTAGAAACTAAAATCAGACTATCATCCGATTTCGATTCCCAATATTCCAGTACTCTACTATTCCATCATTCCATTTGGATCAGATATAAACTCCTCTACTCTGAGATGAAATCAAAACCGGCCCTTTTGGCTTGAATACCTCACTGGTAAATTCTTCTGATATCCGGCAATTCCGTGCAATAATAGTGAACCCAGATATACAAATGGTTAAACAGGGCCGCGCACAGTGCCGCAGTCGAGGCGTACCATAAACCCGGAATCCACAACAAAAGAAAGCCGAAGGTATACATGCCGTTGCTAGTGAACCGAAATATACCTTTCTTAACAAACGGCATCGACCGGTAGGCAGCGTCGAAGTGGTCAATTCCGAAGGCGCGCTTGAAACCGAAGTGAACCTTGACCGAGTAAAAAAGGTACCCTGCCGGTACGGCCGCGAGCAGGGCCAGAAATCTCAGGACCGTCAAATTCACCGGGAAGGTATCGCGATTGGCGATGGCCAGTATGAATACGACCACAACCCGGGCGATGCCCAAGACTGAAAACAGCACCGCATAAACAGTAAAACCGTTATCCCCCAACAGGCGTGTCATGAGGGAACAGTGCAGCTGGGTTCGCCAACAGAACCAGACCAACACCTGATGCGCGATTGCTATTGCAACGGCCAGGCGGAGCCAATCCAACGAAGTGACATCCCACAGGCTTCCGACCTGGAGACTGTCGTAGCGGCCGATCCATGCAAGGCCGGCAATTAAAACGGCCAGCAACAGCAGGTGGAGCCACTGTTTTTCAAAGATAAGCCGGTACCGGGCCATGCGGATTCTCCAGCGTCACTAATCATGAGGGATTCGGTTCAACTGGTATCTGTGCGAGATGAAATTCCTTGCTGGCCCATCACCGGCTACTTTGCGGGTCGCTCCGCGATAACCTGCAGCAAGGCCATGCGATTCTCCTTAAAGCTGCGGAGCTGATTGCGCGCCATTTGCGGGAAGTCGTCGCCCAGCAGAATGTGATAGCCCAGCGGCGGACGGCCGTGCTTTTTAATTTCAGCTGATTTGGCGGCAAACCAGGCCAGGCCGACATCGGTTGTGTCGCGCCACGATATGGTATTGAATCCCGCCGCTTCGAGAAGATTCCGCAGATCAGTATCCGTTGCAAGAAAACTGATGGACGGTTCGCGAGCCCATGGCACCGGGTAGTAAACATCCCCGCCCGGGCCTGCGATAATGTCATATATCGCAAGGTGGCCACCCGGTTTCAAAACGCGGAACATTTCGGAATAGAGCTGGGCCTTGTCTTCGATATTCATGGAAACGTGCTGGGTCCAGAGCACGTCAAAGCTTTGGGCATCAAACGGCATGTCCAGGGCGTTGCCGGTGCGGTAAGACACCAGATGATTTAAGCCGAGCCGGACGCTGAGCGCTTCGGCCACCCGACAATAGGCTTCGGTTAGATCCAAGCCGGTCACCCGGCACCCGTAATTTGACGCCAGGCGCCGCGATGGGCCCCCGAGTCCGGACCCTACATCCAGAATCTGCATTGCCTCGTCGATACCAATTTCTTCGGCCATCTCCAGCGTGGCTTCAGAGCCGCGGATATGAAATTCATCTACCTGTGCTAGATCATCCAGGGTCAACCGTTCAATATCCTTGCCGGCCTTTTCCAGGGTCCGTAAAATGGTTTGCTCCAAAGCGTCATGCGTGTAATGTCTTTCAACCTTGTGCATTTACATCTCCAATCATGGTTTATTAAAAACTATACCCAGACATCATCCTCAGATGTCAAATCCCCACCGGCATCACCAGTATTAACGGTGCCCGCCGGTTCGACGAGCATGACCCGGCACTCCCTTGCGGCAAAAGGTTTGTGCTTTTTGCCTTTAGGCACAACGCACATTTCCCCGGCCTTTATATCAACCTTACCGGTCTCAAATTCTATAGACATTTCTCCTTCAATGACAATGAATACCTCATCAGTATCGTCGTGGCTATGCCACACAAAGTCGCCTTGAAATTTTACAAGCTTGAAATGATAGTCATTCATTCGGGCGATGATCTTCGGTGACCAGTGTTCGGTAAATTTCGCGAACTTACTCAGTAGATTGATCGGTTCTGAACCCATTGATTACCTCCCACGGCCGCGACCGATTTGCGGGTGTTTTCCGGTTTGGGACATCTTTCCGGTGTGGTATACTTTTTTAGCCGGCTTCCCCAGGCAGTTTAACCCGCAGGTTGTATCGAAAAATCTCGAATCCAAGCTTTTCATACAGTCGTCTGGCATTGGCGTTATGGGACAGGACATTCAGATCCGCCTCCCGGCATCCTTGTCCGGAGGCCCAGCATAACGCCTCTCGTATCAGAGCCGTGGCGATCCCATGTCTCCTGGATTCCGGCACCACATAAACCACGCTGATATGGAAAATGTTTTTGGGTGTGAATACTTCATGGGCATCGCTGATTTTTGCCTCCAAAAAGCCGGCAATGCGGTCGCCGGTTTGGGCGAGCAGGTACAATCGATCATCTCGATGAACAAAATCCCTCAATTTTTCACGATACATGTTCCAGAAAATTTCGTCGGGATTGATCGGTTCGCCGCCATCCGCTTCCTTATCCTGCAGCATTTTTTGGATAAAGGATACCATAATTGGACAATCACTGCCAACAGCATGTCGAATCCGCACCTCCATCACACTTTCATTACCCAGTTGCGGGCCATAAACTTGAGCCCCGGCATTTCTTCAAATCCGCTTTTACGGTAAAAGCTGTCCGCATCACCCGTCCACAGCAGTTGTCTGAGGTGCCTGATTGCCGGATGATCGCACATGCATTCCATGAGCCATTTTCCGAGCCCCCGTCCCCTGAATTTGTCGCTAATGATCATGTCCAGGATGATGGCATAGGCCATGGAATCTGTGAGGACCCGGGCGAAACCGATTTGCTGTTCATCGCTCAATAAACTAAAACATAATGAGGTCGCAATCGACTTCTCGATTTCCTCCCGGGTACGGTCATTGGCCCAGTAGGAACGGCTGAGCAAATCGTGAAGAATATCGATATTTACGTGATCTTTGTCTGAGGAAATCCTGAAACCGTCTTTTTCCCAAATCATGTGGATCTACCCTTGTTTCACCGCCATTTTTTCAAACTAAATGACGAGGTCTATATTTTGGCGAGGTCGTCCCATTCGATTTTTCGGCTTGGCACTGCATAGCCGAATATGTTCTTATGGATTTTTTCGGTTTGTGTGCCGCCCAGCCTCTCGTAAAAGCGTATAGCGTTTACATTGCTTTCAAATACCCAAAGGTAAGCCGTTTTGTGCCCTTTTTTAATTAGTTCCTTCGCGAGCGCCTTCATCAAGGCAGATCCCAGCTTTTTGGACCTGTGAGATGGCTTCACATGCAAATTGTCTATGAATGGAAGCGGTCGACACCAAACCGCTGCAAATCCGACGAGCGCATCTTCCTTCGCAACCAATACGACGTCCCCGTTTTGTATTTCGATTTCTCGCCAATGCTGCGCTAATGCTTGGTCGATTTCTGCCATCATAAACTCCGCCGGCATGACATCCGCGTAGGTGTCTTTCCAGCTTGCGATATGAATGGCTGCGATGTCCTGAAGATCAGACCGGGTTGCCTGTCGTATTATCATTATCTTTGTTCGCTGGATAATCTTTAAAATTAACGCGCCCAAATCCAAATTATTAGCGATGTTTTCCGACACTCCACCCGGTATTTTGTAAATATTTCTCAGCGGCCTGAATGGGAAGGTCTTCAAGGGCCGATCCCATCGAGTCGTTCCAACGATTGAGATACCCGAACAACGCGATCACCCCCATTATTTCCACGATATCGTCATCAGACCAGAACTTACGCAGATTGTCGGCATGCTCTTCGGTGACTCCGTTGGGAACTTCGGCCGCGGCAAAAGCAAAATCCAGGGCTACCTTTTCGCCATCAGTAAAGTGTTCACTGTTCCGATAGTCAAATGCGCTGTTGAGTCGTTCTTCGGTTGAACCGAATCGTTCCGATCCAAGAATGGTATGGGCCTGGCAATACCGGCAACCGGAGACCATACTTGTGACATAGCCAATTAAGCGCTTGAACTCCGGCGTCACCTGGCCCTCGCAAACCATGACGGCCTTGTTCAGTTCTGTGAAGGCTCTTGCGAGATGGGGTTTTCTGGCCATGGTCCGAACACTATTTGGAATGACGCCTAAAGGACCCTTAAAGAATTGAATCTGTTTTAACAGATCTTGCTCAATTTGGTCTTCGGGTATCGGATCAACTAGTGCCATATTATTTCTCCTATCTTTGGGCGTTGTACCATCGATCGTTTGCGGGATTTGTCCACTGATGAACAGTAATCGTTGATGCTTTTCTAATGAAACTGCTTGTGAGTAGCCGCCTGATGGTTGTGCTGCGTTATTGGAATTCACAGCTTCGATTCTCAATTAAATCTCCCGCTAAAAAACTTGGATATGCGATCATTCGTAGCGTGCCGATGTGCTATGCATCGATCTCACGCAATTAGGCGTTGCCGGCAGCGTCGCCGCCAAGTTCAGACATAATAAGCCAACTCCGGGGAGGAGATTTACGGTCATACCATGATATGAGCATTTTTTAGATATTGCGGCCCTTGTTGCAGAAGGAAGCCTCGCTTCTAAAGCACGGAAGATCCACTCTGAGTTCCGCCGGTCAGGTGCAGGCTGGTCCCCGATACCCAGCGGGCCGCGGAACTCACGAGGTAGAGGACCGCTTCGCCGACATCTTTTGGGGTGCCCAGTCCGAGGGGGAATTCCTGTGCCCTCTCTTCGCGAACTGCTGCCGCCCAGCCAAAGTCTCGCGATTCCACCAGGGAGGGCAGAATGGCGTTGACCCTGATGCCCAACTCGGTCACCTGCTCTGCGAAGGCGGCCGTGAGACCCAGGACGCCGGCCTTGCTGGCATTATATGCCGGCGACAGACCTTTTGATCCGCGTCGGGCAGACTGTGAACTGATGTTGACGATGCAGCCACTTTTTGCCTTCATCATCGGCACCAAGGCTGCCTTGGAGCAGTAGAAGGTCCCGTTCAGATTGACGGCGATCGTCCGGTTCCACTCCGCTTCAGAAAGATTCCATGCGTTGCCGTCCGGAGCGTCGATAGCAGCATTGTTCACCAGGATGTCCAGACGGCCATACTGGGTGAGGGCCAAATTTACGAGCGCTTCATCGTCGTCAGGCTTGCTGATATCGGCAAGGATACTAACCGCCTGCCCACCTCCAGCAAGGATCTCGTCAACCGTGCTCGACGCGCCCTGGATGTCTCCGATCACGATCCTGGCACCGGCGTCTGCCAAAACCAGAGCTATCCCCTTACCGATTCCCTGGGCAGCACCCGTGACAATAGCGACCTGCCCGTTTAGTTGTGGTGCCTCATGCATCAGATTGCCTTCCAAATATGATTGTGAACTCGAAATTTTTTGTATTAAAAAACATAATGCAACAACTTTCAAACGGCACCGGCCCGGCGTTGGCGTCAGCTTCCGTCGCCGGCTGCAAATCCGGCCCCCGGCCGGCGGTATTCGTCCCTGGGCGGGCTAAAGATATCGAGCACCAAGGCGCCTTTGGAACCGGCGCGAAAACCATGCGGCACCCCGCCTGGCGTCTGCCAGAAATCTCCGACGGAAACCGCGTGCTCGACTCCGTCTTGGATACGCACACCGCTGCCTTCGAGCAATACGCCCCACTGTTCTTGCGGGTGACTGTGGATCTCGCCAGACCGGTTCGGGTCGATATGCAAGACCGACAGCATGACGTTTTCGCCGGGGAATATCCTCGTCTCCAAACCTTCGGCGAGGGTGCGAGCAATACCCTGGCCCGCGTCATAAAGATTGAAGAATTGCCTCGTTTCCACTTTGTGCTCCTAGGTTTTGGCAGCCGTAAGCGCTCGTAGAAAATCCCCCGCGTTTTCACAGGGAATACGGCAGTCGATGGTGCCCTTCCATCCCTCTTGAAATTTGGGAGCATCTATCACAACTCGAAGCCGTGCCTTTTCGTCCAGACTAAAATCAAGTGCTTTGAACGATTCGTGGGCAACCGCCACGTGAAAGACAGGCGGGATGATGTTGCCCCGGAAACACGCAAAGCTTTTCCTCGTAAGAACGACTGATCCTACCACCAATGAAATCTTCCGGCCGTAGTATACGTTGGGGGCCCTGAAATTTCTGTATCGAACCACCATTGCCAGGCCCTCGTCTTGAAGTAGCACACCTTCCTTTTCGATGTCACTCCGATAGCGTCGTGGGATCTTCCCAAATCCAAACAAATGATAGAGAATCGATTTGGCCATGGTTTTATCTCCGGTACCAACCAAGATCTATATTGCCAATTACCGTTAACTAGTGGTCGAGGCAGTTTGAATCGCCTGCCAGATCCTGGATGGTGTCAGGGGTAGCTGGTTGATACTGACGCCCAACGGCGATAAGGCATCGTTCAGTGCATTGGTCAGCAGTGCCGGAGCCGTCATGGCGCTGCCTTCGCCGCAACCTTTGGTGCCGAGAACCGAGAAAGGGGATTTGGTGCTGACGTGGCCAATCTCCACTGACGGGGCCTCCTGGGCTGTCGGGCACAGGTATTCATTAAAGGAAGATGTCAGGAAGTAGCCGTTTTGATCATAGGCGAGTTCCTCGAATATCGTGCCCCCCAGCCCGTGCAAAAGACTGCCGTAGATCTGGCCCTCAACTCGCTGGGGGTTGATGATGGTCCCCGCATCGTGAACTGAAACGTACTTTAAGATCTTGATCTCGCCGGTGTCGCGATCCACCTCCACTGCGGCCACCTCGGCGATAAACCCGTACACACTTGAACTGTTGACCCGATCCTGATCATCGATGGGCTCCGATTGAGGGAAATTGAAAAGATGAGAGACCTCAAGGCCGGGGCCAATGCCTTCGGGAAGCGACGTCGGGTTCCAGTGGGCCAGACCGGCCACGCCTCTGAAATCGATGAGCATCTCGGCCCGGCCTTCCTGGTAGATCCTGCCGTCATCGATGAAGAGTTGATCTACCGGAACATTGAACCGGTAGGCCGCAATCTTTAAAACCTTCTGCCTCATTTTGCGGGCCGCTTGCGCAAATGCGCTCAAACCGGCCGACGCGAACCGGCTGGAATAATTGCCGGAGGAAATCGTCCAAAAGCGGGTGAAGGTGTCCATCTCGCTCACAACGGTGATGTCTTCCGGACTGACGTCCAGCTCGTCGGCCATCACCTGAGCAACCAATGCCTCGTGGCCCTGGCCGCTCGGTGTGCTTCCCAAAATAGCAGTGACGCGCCCCATAGGATCGATTTTCACGACGGCGGCCTCGCCCGCGCCCGATTTGGAATGGAAGCCCTCCCGGGCCCGCATTTCTGGGGCGAAGGCCAGGTTGAGATAGCCCATATTGCTCACGCAGGGTTCCACGGCGCTGGCCAGTCCAATGCCGAACAGGCGGCCCTCCCGGCGTGCCGCTTCACGCTGTCGCTTTAAACTCTTGTAATCCGCCATCTCCAATGCCTTGCTCAAACCGGCCGGATAGTCTCCGCTGTCGTACAACCCTCCCGACGGGGTTCGGTACGGAAACTCCGTCGGCCCAATCAGGTTATGCAAGCGCAGCTCGCCGGGATCCAGGGCCAATTCCCGCGCCAGCCGATCCACCATGCCTTCCAGGCAAAAGTAAAGCTGCTGACAGCCGTATCCCCGATTGGGTCCCGTCGGTGATTTGTTGGTCATCACCGCATGGGCATCGATTTCGAGGTTTTTAATTTTGTAGGGCCCCAGGGTATTGCCGGTGGTGCGAAAGAGATTGGCCGGCTCCGGTGCACGCAGGTAGGCACCGTTATTGTCAATGTAGGTTGAGCGGACGCCCAATATGGAACCATCCCGGCGGGCCGCAAGTTCGTAGAACGCTTTGCGCTCTGCGCCGCTGCTCAAGGCCATCAAATGCTCGCGACGATCTTCCACCCATTTTACCGTTTTGCCGGACTCTTTCGCTGCCAATCCGATGAGGGTCATATAGGTCGTGATGCCGATCTTGATGCCGAAGCTGCCCCCGATGTCGCGCGGCACGATAAACCTCAATTGGTTTTCCGGAATTTTCAGACCTTTGGCGACAAAGGAATGCAGCGCAAAGGGGCCATGGAAATTGGACCACAACGTCATGACCCCTGTGTCCTCATCGTAGGATGCGATAACCACACACGTTTCAATCGGGGTTGAGCTGTATTTATGAAAGGAGAACTCCTCTTTCACAACCAGGTCGGCATCGTCAAAAGCCTGGTCGATCCGGCCATATCGCAGCAGCCGGTGATTGGCGACGTTGGTTGCCAGCTTGTCGTGCAGGATTGGAGCGCCGGGTTCCATGGCCTTTTGTTGATCGGTTACACCGGCCAGCGGCTCATAGTCGACTTCGATAATCTCGCAGGCATCTTCGGCGATGTAGCGATCCTTCGCCACCACGACAGCCACCGGCTCCCCGACATAGCGCACCTTCTCCACCCCGGCGCTGTAGTAGTCCATCTTGGCGGGCGCCCCGGTCGGAAAAGGGCTTGACCATCGTCCGACGTCGGCTCCCGTGAAAACGTCGACGACGCCGGCAAGCGCCCGGGCTTTATCGGTGCGAATTTCGCGAATTCCGGCATGGGGGTGCGGGCTTCTGAGGATTGCTGCATGGCTAAGGTCGGCAAATCTCAAATCGTCGGCAAACTTGCCCTTGCCAAGCAGCAGGAGCTCATCTCCCTTGCGGCCGAAATTTTTTCCGATCCATTTCTTGTCTGTTATATTCATGGTCTTTTTCTCGTGGCTCATTTTCGATCGATATCGGCCGACTTCCTGTCAGCAGCCGCCATAACGGAACGGATGATTGGATGGTAGCCGGTACAGCGACAGAGCACACCGGACAATGCTTGCCTGATTTCTGGTTCGTCGGGTCTGGGATTTTCCTGCAACAGTTCCGTGGCAGCCATTAGCATTCCCGGGGTGCAGAAACCGCACTGCAATCCGTGGTTGTCCCGGAAGGCAGTCTACAGCGTATTCAATCGGCCGTTTTTGGCCAGCCCCTCGACGGTCAGAATCTCGGCATTGTCCGCCTGCACAGCAAACAACAGACAGGACCTGACCGACTGGTTGTTCATCAGGATCGTACAACTGCCGCACCTTCCATGTTCGCACCCCACGTGGGTGCCGGTAAGATTCAAATCTTCCCTCAAAAAGTCGGAAAGAAGCCTTCTCGGCTCCACTTCCCGGCGATACTCGATCCCGTTGACCATTACCCTGATCTCGTGTCTCATGACGTATTTATCTCCTTCAACAAACGGCTGCCTTGAGGGCCCGTTCAATATATACCCGTGCCATGGCCTGCTTATACGGGGCCGGCGCATGCAACCCGCCGGACGGCTGCAAGACGTCCGCCGCCGCGTCCGCCGCCTTTTTAATCAATGTTTCCGTTGGCCGTTCACCCTTGAGCAGACTTTCACCTTCCGGACAACGAACGGGCGTTATGCCGATGCCGGAGACCGCCAGGCGGGCCGCTTCACAGCGCTTGTTTTTATCCAGGGTGACGATCGCGGCCACCCCTACAATTGCGCTGGTATTATAGCCCCGGTTGAGCTCCATAAAAGACCAACGCTGATTTGAAGACAAGACGGGAAATTTCACTTCAGTGAGGATCTCTTCCGGCTGAAGAGCAGTGATATGGCTGTCCTGAAAAAAGTCCCGGGCCCGGATCCGGCGCTCCTCGCGACTGTCTTTGGCGGTGACCTCGCCGTCGGCGGCCAGGAGGACGGCCGGGTACTCCGAAGCCGGATCTGCATGGGCAAGACTGCCGCCGATGGTGCCCCGGTTGCGAATGGCCCGGTAGCCGATATACCGGGTTGCTTCGGTCAGAATCGGACATTTCTCGGCAATCAACCTGGACTGTTCGATCTCAGTCTGTCGAACCATTGCGCCGATACGGATACAGCCGTCATTCTCCCGAATATGCATCAGCTCCTCGATGCCGTTGCAGTCAACCAGGTATTGCGGCCGGGCATGGCGAAAGTTCATTAACGGTACGAGACTCTGGCCGCCGGCCAGGATCCTGGCATGGGGCTTGTGGCGGTCCAGTATCGACGCGGCCTCATCAATCGTCTCGGGATGAAAGTATTCAAAAGACGCTGGTTTCATTGGCTCCCCTTCGCTAACATCCTATCGAGCGGCATCAATTCAAGCTGTAGGCGATATCAATCTATCGGCTCTGTGAACCGGATATTAGTAAATGAATTAAAATATCCATTTCTGCATACAGAATCAAGATCTTCAATGATATTTTACTCGCAAAGTTGGAGATTCACGATCTATTGGTTCAATGTATTCGGGCGCATTCGTGATAGATTGGGAATTCAGGGGGGAATCAATTCCAGCGGCTTTGTCACTCGCAAAATAAGGGCAATACAATGCGATTGTCGTGCGAGGCGTGGAAAAGAAGATAAGAATAGGGTCGGAGCTTGACAAACTGTTGCTCAAAGCCTTATTTAAAATATTAAAGAAAAATTGGCCACATAGTAATCATCTAAATTAGTGATTTTATTGATGGCAAATTTTTAAAAATGAGAATCGAATGCAAATATTCATAATTAGTGCCTATTTATTGATATCAAATCATGTTTGCGCAAGATTTATGATATAGCCAGATTGAACATTTTTGGACTCCTATAGCCAAAAAAAGATAGAGCGAAGCGATTCAACAAATAATCAATCTTCAATCATCAATCTTCAATTCCGGCATGCCCGGGTTAGGTCTTCATGGTTTGCCATTTGGATTCCTGTTAAATTTTATTTCACCGTGTTCAAGTTCAACCATCCAATACTTTTCGTGTTCAAACCTTCCCTCCAGTGCCAGTGTACTTAACGGCAGGCTCAGCATTCTCTCTATGTTTCTTTTCAGACCTCTTGCACCGAAGTCGGGATGAGATCCGTTTTCTGCTATCTTTGCGAGAACCGCATCAGAAAGATGCAGCTCTACGCCATACCTGTCCCTCAAGGCCCTTAACTGATCTTTGCAAATAATGCGCGTGATCTGCTTAACTGCCTCTAAATCCAGGGATTTGAAAGTAATTATCTCATGGATCCTGTTCAAAAATTCTACCCTGAAAAACTTTGACAGTTCTCTGATACTTGCATGGCCATCCATCTGGGTGTCGCCGTTCCCCTGTACGAAACCTAGGCCGGCTTTTTCAGAAATACCGCCCCCCAGATTGGAAGTCATGATAAAGATCACATTTCGGGCATCAATACTCCTTCCCTTTGCATCCGTGATCCTGCCTTCATCAAAGAGCTGCAGAAACAGGTCAAATATTCTCCAGTGGGCCTTTTCCACCTCATCAAGGAGGCATATACAGAATGGTCTGCTTCTGATTGCACCAGTCAGCTGCCCCTGCTCCTCATAGCCTACATAACCCGGTGGAGAGCCTATGAGCTTTGATACTGAGTGCTCTTCCATAAATTCAGACATATCGAGCCTAATCATCTGATCCTGCGAACCGAACAGGATCTCTGCCATTGCCTTTGCCATCTCTGTCTTGCCAACGCCGGTAGGGCCCAGGAAAAGGAATACTCCCAGAGGGCCTTGCATCGGCGTAATACCGGCATAGGAGAGCTTGAGTCTCTGTGACACACTCCTGACCGCCTCATCCTGACCGATGATTGTTTTCAGAAGGCCTGTTGCCAGATTTAAAATCCTATTGTCAGTGCTCCCGGAGGCAGTTCCCATTATTATCTGCTGGGGAACTCCTGTTTTCTCATGGACGACCCTGGCAACTACATCCTCTGTTACAAAGCTCCTGTTTGCCCCATCAATATCTGTCATGACCTGACCCTGCATCATGCTGAGCATGGGTATCTTTGATCGCGCCCCTGCTTTGTCTATCAGGTCTATGGCCTTGTCAGGCAGGTTGTGGTCTGTATCAAACCTTATGGAAAAATCCACTGCAGCCTCGATGGCCGAGTCTTCTATTATGACCCCATAGTGATTTTCCCACTTTGCTTTCAGTCCCCTGATAATCTCTATGGTCTCGTCTCTGGAAGGTTCCGGTATGAGAACCATCTCAAATCTTCTTGCAAGGGCAGGGTCTTTTTCGATATGTCTCCGGTACTCGTCCGTAGTGGTCGCCCCGATGCACACAAAGTCACCCCTTGCGAGGGCAGGCTTGAGAATATTTGCCGCATCCATGCTCCCCTCCCCCTTTCCCGCGCCGGTAAGGTTATGGATCTCATCTATGAAGATGATTATGTCAGGGTTCTCATTCACCTCTTGCATGATCTTTGTTAGTCTTTCTTCAAAATCACCCCGGTATCTGGTGCCGCCCTGGAGTGCACCCAGGTTCAGCTCCATTATGCGTTTTCCACCAAGCACACTACTGTCTTTGCCTGCAGCACCCCGCGCAGCAAGGGCCTCAACAACCGCGGTCTTTCCTACTCCTGCCTCACCGACTATCACAGGATTGCTTTTTCTCGACCTGGCAAGGGTCTGGAGTATCTGGAGCAGTTCACTTCTTCTCCCGATAAAAGGACATAGTTTTCCGGCCATTGCCTCTCGGGTAAGATCTCTGCAGTATTTATCGAGATACGGGATATGGGGTTGCCCCTGCAGGTTGTCCTGAACCGGTGTGTTCTGAAGGTAAGTTTTAATACTGTTTTTGAGTTCAGCCGTATCAAGGTTTAGAGAGGAAAATGCTGCACTGATAACCGGTCCTGGATCCTCGACGATGACCAGCAGCAGGTCGAACAGAGAAGTCGATCCTGAGACTTTGATTGCCGCAGCCTTTAGAAAAAGCTTTTTACAATTTTCACTCCTGTGAATGACGCCCTTGTTGGTATGCTTGTACCCTCCCTTTGGGAGCACGTATCTGATTGCCCTTCTTACCTTTGCCATGTCAGTATTGAGACCGGAAAGGCATTCGGATAGTATCTGGTGATCGGCTATTATCCTGACCATCTCCTGCTCAGTAATATCAAGCTGGGAAGCATTGTACTTTACGAACTTGTCAAGGCTGAATACACCCTGAAGTATGTGCTCTTTTTCTATATACTCAGATTCCGCGTTTACCGCCTCATGCACAGCTGCCATCCATGCCGCTGTGCTGCTCGCTGATAGATCGGACATCGACTTATGCCCCCTTTATGGCGTGAAGTCTTGCCTTTGCATCCTCCACATAACTTTGGTTTGTGCCTGGCTGATTAATACTGAGAAATGTCTCTAAGCACCTAATTGTCCCTATGGCATCCTTCAGGTTCATCATCACAAAGCTTTTGAAATACCAGGCCGTAGAGTAGTTGGGATCTATCCTGAGGGCCTGGTCAAGACATTCAAGGGCCTCTTTATATTTTTTAAGTCCCAGAAGGGCATTGGCTTTATTGCTCCAGGCCTTTATATAACCGGGCTGTATCTTTATTGCCTGATCATAGTACCCTATAGCCTTTTCATAATTTTTCATATCATAAAAACACAGGCCCAGATTAAAGCATGCAACTACCTGATATGGATCTATCTCCAAAGCCTTGATATAGCAATTGATTGCCTCCGGATAGTGGTTGTTTGCGTAAAATGCCACGCCCTTATTGACCCAGGCCGCCTCAAGGCCCTTGTCATACCTGATCGCAGTATCAGCGCAAATTATACTCTTTTCAAAGTCACCCATTGTCTGATAGGTGAATGACTTATTATTCCATGCTATGGCTAACTTCGGTTCTATTTCCAAGGCGTTGTCATAACACTCCAAGGCCTGCTCGAGCTTTCCCTGATTCTGAAGGGCAAGCCCCTTATTGCACCAGGCCTTTTCATTTCTGCTGTCCAGCTTGAGGGCCTTGTCGTAACACTCCATTGCGCGCTCCATGTCGCCGGTAGCGTTGTGGCAGTTCCCTTTATTCGACCAGGCCTGAGACAGGGTGGGTTTGTGGGTAGACAGCTCGATTGACTTGTCATAACAGGATATGGCGGCCTCCATATGGCCAAGGTTTTTGAGGCTCAGCCCCTTATTGAACCAGTATGTCGCATTATAGGTGTCAAGTTTGATGGCATTGGTGTAACTTTTTACCGCCTCAGGGATCTGGCCCAGTACATCCTGGGCCATTGCCCTGTATTGCCAGAGTTTAGAGATACCTGGAGAGATAGCAGCAGCCTTTGTGAGTAAATCTACGGAACCCTGAAAATCCTTTTGATCCGAGGCCAGCCTGTACCCGTCAAAGGTCATTTCAAAGGCCTTTGCATTGTATTTGACACCCTTATCGACAAGATGTTTCAAGATCTCCTCTGCCTGGGTAACCCTGCTGTCTGTGTTTTTGTGTGAGCAGGCCAGAAACATACCCAGGGACTCACCTATTTTGTTGATTTTTTTGTGCTTTTGCTCCACCAGTGCTTTTGAATACCATCCATTGGCATAAAAGGGATCGATGTCTACGGCCCTGTCCAGACAGTTTGCAGCCTGTTGCAGCTTATTGAGTCTCAAAAAACAGTTTGACTTGTTAATCCATGCCCTGAGATCATAGCGGTTGATATCAAGAATCCTGTCAAAGAACTTTATTGCACCCTTGAAATCCCCGTTTTGAAATAGTTTAGTGCCTTGATTGTTAAAATCCTGTATCTGATCTGCCATCTTGATATCCCTTTGATGTCCGCCAAAATTATGCCTGTACATCAGCCCTTTTATATTAACTGGCCTCAATCCGTAAAATCCTCCCCCTTGGCGAGAGGTGTCGGGGGAGGGCGGAATTACCGCGAGGTTTTACAATGAATTCATAGGCTTTTCGCGCCAATCCTAGCCCTACCCCGTCAAGGGGGAGGGAAAATATGGTATTTGAGAATGGATACTAATATGCAATATTTAGGCCAGAAAGACTATGGGTGGGGAGGGTTCCCTAAACGGATGCTAAAATCCTAAATCACCAGCAGCTCAACAAAATATATTGTCAAATGGGTGAGCAACCTTGAACATGGTAAAATGATTTTCGAGCTTTCACGGCCTTCAGGTAAAACCGCGATCTTCACGCCGTCTGTTCCAGTGGCATGGTAATAAAAGAAGTTAATGAAATCTAGGATAGTAGATTTCGTAAAATATAGATTCTAGTTTCTTGTTTTTATCGATAATCATATAAATTTGTGCATCTTCCTTGCCGAGCCATATGTTATTGCCTGGTAGTTCAAGCACCGTAACTATTCTTTCAAAATCCTCACATTCCATAACACCTTTTTCGTTTTTATCACACTCGCGATAAGGTTCTAATTCTCTGCCATGTGATTTGAAGAATGAGTATACATCTTTAAAATCCATTCCTTCTTTTATACTCGCTTTGAGTAGCGAAGAAATATATTCATCATCCTTCTTGAATGTCATTTTTTCAGAGACATTTAAAACGCTGATAGCCAGAACAATAAAGCCAATGAAAGATACCGTTAATAAAATTGCTTTTTTCATGAGGCTTATAAATAGAAAAACTAGTAACCGGTTTTTTGCAATATGGACATTCGTAATAGCTCATAACTGTGTAGTGTTAAAAAATCCTTATATCCTGGTACCTAGCCGGCCATCTTGCTTTCGCACCGGCAATGACTTTTATGCAAAACCGCATAGTGCTCCCGGTCTGGTTCAGCGTGTGGTTATAAATCTTTAGGCTATAAACCCGGGCCGTCGTTGATTTTCATTTTAGATTCAATCATTGCTTTCCAACGAATAAAGTACATAACTGCCGGACCGATGCCTACAGTGAAAAGTATAAACGCATAATAGATCCACAATTCTTTGGAAAAAATTTTAATAAGTGAAAAATTTGGATATATATGAGTCGGGATGAGTAAGTAGCCGCCAACTGCAGATATAATAATTAAAAATAGTAAAAGGGAAAAGAATTCTGGTATGTTAATTGGTATATAAAAGAATATATTTGAAAGGCTACCGATTCCCAATAACAAACCCACAATCATAGAATAGGTGTAATAATTTAGTATCCAGTGATCTATATTTTTATTTAGGGAGAACATCTAATTTATAACCAACCAGCGTTGGATATTTCGGTTTACGAAAAACTTCACGCAAATCGGCAGAAATGGCCGATTAGAAAATATTTTGCGCATCAAGCCCGATAAATTGAAGTACTGGTTATGGGTACAGAAACTAAGTGATCAGTTTAATAAATGCCAGACTCTCTGATGTTCAAAAGTTTTTTGCTCCCCCTCAATTCGGGACCTGCTTCCATTAAATGCAAAATTTCAATCAAGCTTTCATAAGCCTCCTCAATAGATTCTTCATCGGTTACACTGTCATAATCTGCTTGATTTAAATATTTTGCGTAAACATATGGTGTGTTGTTCGTTTTTATTTTAAAGTCTTCGATGATTCTTTTAACCTGAGGGATGGTGTAATGTTCTTTTCCGCCGTATCGTTTATAGAGTTCGGCCCGATAGTCTTTTGAAATTTTTGAACCAATCGTTTCAGACGATACTTCTCACTGGTAGATAGTTTCATCACTTTTCTCTAAACCTGTTGTTTCTATCGCCTGCGGATCACCTGCAGGCTGCAAAGGCTTCGGTGAACCAGGGCCTTTTACAATAATCTCCGCAAGCTTTTCCTGTCGGGTGTATCCGCCTGATTAGTAAGATTTTCATTTTAGCTTTTTATACTAAAAAGTCCCTTTATTGCAAAAAATGCAATTATTAATCCCAACGAAACGAAAAAGATACCAGTTCCAATAGCTACCTTGCCAGTTGCTAAATGGCCTGTCCTTGATATGAACTCTTCTGTAAAAGCAATATGCACGCCTAAAATTATAGAAGCCAAAGAGACTAATATCATTAATAATGTTACGGGTCTATCTACCATTTAAAGGATTAATTTAAGGCGATGTCTTCGAGTCCCCATGATTTGGTTCTGCGTAGCCGGATTCCGGAAAGCCTCATAATGAGGATAATCATCATATCGATAGTGGGGATC
>Ga0209367_1000928_pt1 | contig 33486 bp, 18 predicted proteins | sample WorMetLIZISLAND2_FD_187412 | JGI IMG/M metagenome (GOLD analysis project Ga0209367, IMG submission 187412) | Marine gutless worms symbiont microbial communities from Max Planck institute for Marine Microbiology, Germany - Olavius geniculatus... ... | reverse complement strand
CAGAAATCCACCTACAGGTCAGACCCTTCGGCGGATTTTTGCATGCAATGGCTCAAACGACGCGGTCTCGCGCAAGGATGTGCCTTTTGGGGGTTAAAAAATTTGAAATTAATATTTAACGTATTTATTCGCAAAAATCGAAAAAATTACAATGGCACCTATGGAAAAAATTAAGCAATTCTTTAAGCGGTCATAACTTTGGCTGTGTATAAGATAGAGTCGTAATTTTTGGTTCTAGGGTATGGTTTTCGGGGATGGCGAATCCAACGGTGTCATTTAATTTTACCCTGGACCCTCCCTGGTTGCCATGGCAACGAAATTTGGGACAAAATGGGCTATAACTCGGCTTGCGTAGGGATTTTGATTTTTGCAAGATTTTTTCGCCTATAGGGGGGTTTTCGGGGATGGGCCATCAAATGCTGCCAATTGCATTTTTCCCCGACCGACCCCGTTGCCATGGCAACGAAATTTGGGACAAAATGGGCTATAACTTGGCTTGCGTAAGAGATTTTTGGGAGATTTTTACACCTATAGGGGGGTTTTTGGGGATGGGCCATCGAATGCTGCCAATTGCATTTTTCCCCGACCGACCCACGTTGCCATGGCAACGAAATTTGGGACAAAACTGGCTATAACTCGGCTTGTGTAGGAAATTTTTGCGAGATTTTTGCGCCTATAGGGGGTTTTCAGGGATGGGCCATCGAATGCTGACAATTGCATTTTCCCCCGACCAACCCCCGTTGCCATGGCAACGTAATTTGGGACGAAATTGGCTATAATTCGGCTTGTGTAAGAAATTTTTGCACCTATGGGGAGGGGGGTTTCGAGGATGTGCCATTGAATGCTGCAAACTGCATTTTTTTCCGATCGACACCCGTTGCCATGGAACGAAATTTGGGACAAAACTCGGTGTGTACGAGATATCTGCGAGATTTTTGCGTCTATGGGGGGATTTTCGGTGATGGGCCATCGAATGCTGCCAATCGCATTTTCGCCCACCGACCTCCGTTGCCATGGCAACAAAATTTGGAACAAAAATGGCTATAACTCGGTAACAGTTGTAATCGGCTTGGCTACCATAAGAAAAAATCTGAAGCACAATATCTTTGTAACTATCACCAGTAGGAAAACAGTTTTTTAGTAATAAAACAGCAAATATAAATGTACAAAACATTAGTTTATACACTTCACTTCAGCAGCACAGTGACACACAGTCAGTGTGATGCGGGCAATATCACCTTTTGTAATTTTTGCTGTTTCCGATGTGCAAGTCCTTAAATGTTGTCGTTAACAAGTGTATAAACTAATGTTTTGTACATTTTCACAAATATAACTCACCCGAACGTGCTACAAATACTGATGACGTCACTCACAGGACGCTTGGTTGACAAACTGACATTTACATTTGAAAATACTAAATCCGTAAATTTTGTGCAGAATAATGTTAGATTTATAGTACAAGTAGATGACATCAGAAATTATGTCATTGTTTATTTGTTTGCTACTAGAGGTGTGCGCTTAGTAAAATTAACAATGTGCTGGAATATTGTGGTTTTCAGTGGGTTAACTATTGATGAAAAATTTGGCTTTTTTGAGGCTATTTGGCCATAAATTAAGCTGCATTTGACCTCAAGCCAATAAAGCTAGTTAGAAGCTCTCCTGCAGATGACTTTACAGTTTTGAATATGGCCAAAGCTGTGAGAAGGGAAAAGTGAGTACTTTAAACCTGATTTTTAGGGTATTAAAATGTACTGGCAGTCAGAAGACGAATGAATATTGACAAATAAGCATTTGATTAAGCCAATTAGCGTTTTATAACAGTTACGTAAAATGATGTGACTTGGACTTAAACTTAAGAACCAAATGAAACACAAAAATCAACTGGGTTGGGCTTTGCAAAAAACCTGGAGACCAGTTTTGTGTGGCCAAGGCCAATCAAGGCCAGATCTATTAAAGGCCAAAGCCAAGGCCCTCATTTTTTGTCTTTGAGCTGTCCTCGAGGCTGAGGACCCCATTCCTGGTAGTCCATGGGCCAGACCCCAAAAATCACTTTTTTGGTATTACGTGAGGTGGCAAAGTCTGGTTGTGTTTTTTATATTCCTTTGTGTCTCTGGGATGTATTTTCATATGATAGACCTTGCTGAGTGGTAGCTTAGTCGTAGTAATCACGACTTTTCTAACCATACTCAACGGCACTGAAATACCGGTGTCCGAGTGACAATGATACTATTACAAGTTAGCTTTCCAAAATTGATTTTTATGCATTTTCAGTTAGCCTGAACAAGGTCATTTTGAAAAATGATAAGGTGCAAATTTTTCCTGACGTTGGTGACATTTTGTTGCTATGGAAACCAAAAGCCCTTAGCAACAGCCTTGGTGTGCCGGTAACAACCATTGTAAGTGTTTAAATGTAACAAATATCATGGCCATGATAATGTTTTCGTACGTTATTAAACAAAGGAATTCAACGATGCATTTTTTTACGCGCGAAAGCAGAATGCTTCGCGCATCTTTGCTATCGTCTGGGCGTATGTCTGTCCGTCTGTCACAGTCATGATCTGTATCAAAACAGTGCAAGCTAGGATCACAAAATCTTTACTGTGGGCTGCCCCAAGGACTTCAGTTTATCAAGACAAAATTTCGTGCCACTGGGTGCAGGGGTTCCCCTCGAACGAGGGCGTCGAAGAGGGGTACATTTTCTGGAAAAAAGAGGTACCATGTATCATGACTAAGCTGCTCATTTGGAAAAGCTATCATGGCTTACTACACATATATATGCCATAGAAGCAAAATGGCACCACTAAGGTTTTGCCACCTTTGGTGATACCAATATCTGGTCTGGCCCATGGACTATGGTTTTTTTGTGATAATACTACGTACATACAGTATTTAGCATTTAATCACAGCACATTTATTTGTTTCAGGCACTGGTGAATGGTTTCCTGAATTTTGAAGAATTTGACGTGGCCGAATATGAACATTTTGAGGTTTGTAATTTCTTTGTGTAATGATTATGTCTCAAAGCTCTGCTGTGCTGTTCTGTAGCACTGGCTTTCCAAGGTTTTATGAATTATCTCCTGTACTCCAATAGACAGCATTCTGACATTGATGACTGTCTGGAGGATTATTAGAACTGCCATTACTGTTACATATGCACACTCATAATGACCAGTTCTTGCAATTTTTGGTTTTGAATTGAACTTGGTGCTTCATTTGTTCCGTATTGTGTTTTTTTTCCTGTAAACGGTTAACTTTTCTGTTCCATTGTTGTGTGTTTATGTGTGCATTCTGCCTGGAAAGGCCATCCCCAAAATGACCTATACTGTGTTGGGCGGGACGTTAAACCCTACTTACTTTATGGACTATTTCAAGCATTGTGTTTATTGTTGCTTAACCATTATTTGATGATATTGCTGGTATTAATTGTATGTTGAACTGAATCTTTTGATTACGGCAGAGGCCTCATTTTTGTGTTTTTTCATGTTTTAACTGTACTTTTTGTGTTAGTAGTTTTTGCAGTTTTTTATCCATGTTAATTACGAATGTTGCTTTGTCGGTGTCCATGTAAATTTGCGGCAGTCCCGAGGGAGGAGGGAAGGGGGTTGCCCTCGCCATAAATTTTAGGCTTTCAGAAAATCTTTTTCTCGTCAGAAAATTTCTGCCAATAAATGCAAACTTTGGGGCCAGTATATCATCGAAGCAAAATTGAAACTGCGCACCCATAATCTTGTTTGTCGTAAAAGTGCAACTTGCAGCTCCGCCTACTTATCCAGCCCATGACACTGCTCATGTTCAGCAGAGGTGATAATAATATTTTTTTCTGCATTTTCTGTAAGTTGAAAATGTTGAGTTTTGTTGTTGTGACTTTGTAGAAGGTAGAAAACGGTGATTGCTGCTGGATTGTGCCAGACAAATTCATCGCATTTTGTGGCCCACATGCAAAAAGTCGCGTGGAAAATGGTAAATTTGGAGTTATTTGTCAGCATGTCTTAGCATTTTTTGTTGAGGCTGGGCTACGGTGTATTTCACCAACAGAAAATTTCCAATTTTGAACAATGCAATAGGACATGATATGAAAGACATTTGTGCTGGAACACTGGCTAGCAAGCTGCCAGTTTAATCTAACACAAACTGAATGAACTGAAAGTGTTTTGAATGCAGATGAAATCAAAGCCGTCTGTTAATGCCAAACTGATCAGCCGAAATCGAGTTTTACTGACAAATTAGAAGAATACTGCCAGGAAAGTGTCAAACTGGTGAACTATAATTTTTTCAGTTGCATTTTTTTAAAGTACCAAATTTGACTTATTTGTCAATGTCATGTTCAAATGCTGGCTGGTAGATTATGAACGAGTCGGTGAGTTAGGGTTAGAATGATACTGGTATTGGGGGTGTTATCACAAAGCCCATTTGTTTGGGTTTTTAGAAGCTGGTTTTTGTAAGCCCTGAGTCACATTTGGTGATATAATGTTACATTTCATGGACTTGTGTGAAGAAGAAGATTTTGCACAGACAGCTAGATCCATCATCCCACGGACTGCAGACGTCTGGGATAGGTTGGACTGCTATTAGCAGATATTTGTTATAATATTACAGTAAACTTTTAAGGGTGGTGTCTTTGAGGACAGCTTGAGGACAAAATATTGTGGTTTTGGTGTTGAAAAGGTCTTTCTTTGGTGAAAAAGATTTAACACTGCCATTTATTACTACTCAGCTCATAAGCTGATACTCATGTTACCATTCTATGGAACTTAGAAGGCTGCATTGCCGTAGCTAGTTGGCTTTGTACCGAGATGGTTTACCTACAGTCAGTTGTTCATGTACTAACCGGGCCCAACGCAGATCTACTACGTCAGCCCCCAGATGCTAATTCATTCTTGTCTGGTTCCTTTGCACACAGACCAGTTGGCCTTGGCCTTGGCCTTGGCCTAGATATTGCTGGCTTTAAACTTAACTTTGATAGGCACAAGTTAACTAAGAAGTTACTAGCTAAAAGTTCAACTACATTTTGTTACTTACACCATTAGTTTAACTAATTTTTGAAAAGTTTAAGTTAAGACAGCAGTTTAACTTTTAAAAATTACTTATTCGCTAACAGCTTTAATGAGATTGTTTTTGTTAATTCCAAATATTGACTCTCAGTTTGCTAGACTTAGTCCTGAGTCAAGTGCCATTCTGTTAGCAACAGAGTAATAATTTAGTGATTACCATCAGCACTAATTGTGACTTTCCTATGATGTGACTGTCTATACACTGAACTGTGGAACTGCGTTGGATGATGTGATAGATAAATATAATCACTTGCAGTTTTACTGTTTTACTATTAACTCTCAGTAGATGCACAGAACAATAAAGTCAGAAAGTTTTTAAAAAGTTGAAAAAAGTTTAACTATTTAGAAAACATTCAGTTAAATTTTTAAGGTAATTATTTTTAAAAATTTTGTTAAACTTTTTTTCCAAGGTAGTTGCAAGAATAATTTGACTAAAAGTTTAACTAAGTACTATTTTTAGTTAGAAAAATAGTTACTGTTTAACTAAAAGTAGAAAGTTTGTGCTTATCACGCCTGTTTGGTTTGGTGTGGAGGTTACCCGTTCCATGCACCGGAGTCGTACTTTGCGTATTTTCGACTTCGGAACGTGACGAACATCATACGACTGAACAAGCGGATGTATGACGCACGACGTTTCACTGAAGCAGGCTTTGTTCACAACGATCTGTTCTTTATGGACGGCTCTACGCCTACAAACCACATTGTACAGCGGTTTAATGAACTGTGTGAAGCAGCCAGTGGGGCCATAGCAGTTCACTGCAAAGGTGTGCGAGAACTTACCTAGCAACACTTAGGATTGGGCTATTTGAACATGTGGGATTGAGCTGGTCACATAGCAACATGTAGGTTTGGGCTAATGCTGTTACTGCTGCAAAGCTGTGGGTTTTGGTATCTCATACATTCAAGGTTCCCACACCTCCTGAGAAGTCCTGGATTGTTTTTTCTTGATTTTCCATGCCCTGGAATGTCCTCAAAAATAGGTTTGATTCTGGAAAGTCCTGGAAATTAAAAGCTTAAGGTCATGAACGCTGTCCACTGCAAAAGTATTCGACTACTCGGTACTCACGTAGCAACACTCAAGATTGGGCTTCTTGTGGGCTATAAACATGAAGGTTTGGGCTACTCACTCTCCACTGCAAAGGTGTGAGACTTGGTTTTTTTGTGGCCTGTGAGAAGAGGAGGAGAAAGGGGAAGTAAAGGCGAGGATGGAATGGGTAGGAGAGGAAAGAACTTGGAAAGCGAGGGAAACCTGGGCAAGATAGTGAAGAAAATGGGAATACATGTGATTGTGGAAAAGGAGAGTGGGGAGAAAAAGAGGAAGGGAAAAGAACAGAAGAAGGGGAACTGAGCCCAATTTTGATTCTATATTTAGAGGGGGGATAGAAGCACCTGTGAACAATGGGGGTGAGCATTGCTGTCTACTGCGAAGGTGTGGGTCTTTCTGTTTTGTTTGCACTACTTAGGAAGATATTAACTCGCCAGCGTTGCTAGCAAACTAAGCATGATATATACATTTTTTGCTTTCTGTACTGTATCAGTTGTAAGTCAGCTGTTTTTTACTGGTCAGCAGAAACTGGGTCTTCAAGGGCTGTCCTCGACTTTGACGACAGTCCTTGAGCGCAAAAAAATATAGCGTTAGCCTTAGTCTCAAAAAGGCCTGGTTTCAGTCTCAAAGGTCAGTGGCTTTTATCTTTCAATCGAGTATCAGCCTGTCTGGCTGTTGCTGGGGTTAAGGTGGGTCACATTCACTTGTGTCGGGTGGCAGGTAGCAAGTCTGTGTGATCCCATATGGCAGGTGATGCTCTGTGGCTTTGCGGTGAGTTTTCTATAAAGAACTATACACAACTTAAGCTAACTTAACTTAAGATAATCTTCAACCTATTGCTGTCATTCAGTTGTATACTGTGCTCTGTGGTACAAATAGACATTTAAGGCTCATTTTTAACTGTGCTTTGAAGTACTTTCTGTTTTTCGTTAATTATTTTGGCTGTTTTCTTACTTTTCTAATGCGTAATGGCCTGTTTTGTCTGTAATCTGTGCACAGTTGTACTACTGCTGCTAAGTGTACAGTATGTGTGGTATACAGCTGGTTTGGGTCGTACCGGTACACTGATAGCCTGCTACATGATGAAGCACTATAGGTTCAGTGCAGCCGAAGCAATTGCATGGATTCGCATTTGTCGCCCTGGTTCCATCATTGGTCCTCAGCAGGAATTCCTTGTCCAGTAAGTCTCTGATCCAACATTTATAGCACTTCAAGCAGTTTCCCCCTCAGAAAAAAATTGGGCTGTCAGAAAATCTTGTTCAAACTTTTTGTTTAAAAAATTTCAAATTTGGGGCTAAAAACTTTGATATTGTAGAAATGAGGGCAGAATTGAAATTTTGAGCACTGACAATCTTTGCTGTCTGTCTGTTGGAATTCTGTGTGAAATTCGCAGCGTTTGTCAGAAAATTGCACTTTTCTGCCTCGCCTACATTTTTCAAACCACAATGTCGCTGGACAAAATATTATATCTGTTGTCCATTTGAAGAAAATTTAAAGCAACCTACGCAGAGCATTTTTACCTCCCCCAAGCAGGTAATGTTTTTGCCAGACTTTGTTTGTTTGTCTGTGTGTTAGCAAGATAGCTCAAAAAGTTATGGATGGATCTTTTTGAAATTTTCTGGGAATGTCGGGAATGGTCAAAACTACCAGTGGTTCAATTTTGGGGGTGATCCAGAAGGAATCCTGGATTCTGGATCACTTTGAAATTTGCGTTAACATTGATTTTAATGGGGCATAAGGGAAATCGCTGCCAAACCGAATATGGTGCTGCCACCTGGCGAACAACATGGCGTTGAATCAAGGTTTTTTAGGTCACATAGAACTAGGTCAATGTAGAAAATGCAACTATAGTTTGAAACACACTCAAAACTTCCGGTTGTTTATTTTCATTGGACAAGCTGAACAAAAATGTCTTTTAAAGTTGTCGCACAGAGTTTCCTAGTGTTTTAAGAAGAATACTTCGCAACATTAACGGTAGATGAAATCTACATTACAATCTGACAAGCACTTGGCGGAGGTCTGCAGTCTCTGACTGCTTTCTAGTTTCTGACTATTTTTCAAGTGCTATTAAAATTTCACGTTAATGTGTAAATGACATACGAATACAACTTTTCATAATGTACAGATTCTCTTGTGAGTAATGTCGTACATGGCAGATTTGCATGAAGTGATGGAAACAACTGCTGAACTCTATAAACAGAACCAATAAAAACGTGCAAAAGTGCTGATAAAAACAGGATGGGTCTAATCTGTGCTCTGTGTCAAATGTGACGCCTGCCAATCGGGACTTGAACACCTCGATGGAAGGAGACATGCTGACAACAGAAGGCAGGTTATTCCATATCCGAATGGTAGCAGGAAAGAAGCTGTGTGTGTCTGAAGGCATCAACAGACCCAACTGGAACACGCAACTGGAATGCAGAATCTGCTGCTGTGTCGTCTCGTGCTCTGCTGCTGATGCTGGTGTCGCAACTTGACCATGAACTACCCTGTACATCATAATGGCTCTGGCCTGAGTCCTGTGTTGCTCCAGTCTGCTCCATCCCAGCTGCTGCATCATTATGGTTGGACTTCCCCTGGTACTGCGAGATGAAGGAAGAGTCTCTGAGTGAGGTCATTCATTACAGATCGTGCTGCGCAGACTCAGAGACGATTAATGTTGTTTGCTGTACGGGGACACCAGACTGTAGAAGCGTACTCTACATCCCCGACATTTTCGACTGTAACTTGAAAACCAATTGTCAGATTTTAATAATTTTTGGTACGAATATTCCTGACACAACTTGCCATCAAATGACCGTTCAGTTCCCACCTCACCTAGCGTTTGTTTCTGCACTATCTGGAGAAAACACAACCAACGAAATATCACTTTTATATTCAATGCGATATGATTGCTTAATTAACATAACGCGTAAAAACACATTTTGTTCACATTTTTGACACTTTGGCTGACGTTTCATCTAGTTGGCCATTTTTTAACTGCCTGCAGTAAAATTGCTTGAAGTGTTGGCCCACTATGCGAACATAGGCAGGGAGACGCTTTCTCCATTCATTGACAGCAGTATTGATAATGTTCTGCTCCAGACCAATTCAGGCTCTGCCAGTCACTTCTTGACTTCACAAACATTTGTAAACTTCACTTGGTAGACATGCTGCTGCATGAAAGTTAAATTTTGTAACAGACTGGCTCTCGGGGCCCCCAGATTAGGATAGAGGGAATTTATCACCGTTTTTTCATTTATTTTAACAGGTATTATGCTTGGTCTGATTTCCCCAGGTAGTGCATAAGCAGGCGTTGGGTGAGGTGGAAACTAAAACACTTACTTAAAGGGAAACTATCATGAAAAATCGTATTATAAGTGAACGCAAAAACTAAAACAATAGGGTATCTATTTTCATTTGTAGCAAAAAGCCCACGCATATCATGCATAAAAATGAAGAAAATTGCTTTTATTCGTGAGCGAAATTACCGGATCTGAAGTGACAAAAAAGAGTCGACACACTTGGCATCGTTAGCAAGCAGCGATGCGCGCGTTTCGGGCGAGTCCGTGTGTGGATCGGGATCCACAGAATATTTCTGGTCCGTGGACGGACTGCAGATTTTTCTTTGACAAAAAGTTGCTCACCTTGATATGTAACTTTTTAATACTAAGCTTTTTTGTTAAAGCTTTGGATAATTTTTGTTTATTTTAGCCGTTAGATAAGTGACGTTTCAATTATGAATCATATTTCAATTAATATTTTAACACTTTATGCACATATAAATAACTAGACTTATAGAGATTACTGGCCTAAGATAAACTGCTAATATTCATGGTATTAAGCATTGCATATGCAAACGGACTGTGGATCAGAGTTTACATATTACTGCAAATGCGGAATTCAAATCAGAATCCGTGGACGGAACCGGACTCAAAATTCGAAGATCCGCACGTCTCTGCTACTGAACTAAATTGCAAAGCCGCAGAGCGCAAATGGAGTTTACGCGCAAGTTTTTGGTTTGAAATTGTGACGATGTGTTTGACAAGCCATAACAATTCAAACGTAGACGATCAAGGAGTGATTCACCTACCAGACAACCGACTGTCATGGCATAAAACGGACGTACAGTGTTAGAAACTGCCGATTCATCGGCGCTTTTTTGGCGGGCATTATCCAACTCTGCAGATGGCCCGCAGCTTTTAATATTTTGGTAGACAATGCAGCGTGATTCCCAGAGTGCCCTGGTGATTGGAAAATCCTATTCCAAAGCACTTCAGCATAGTATTCAATCAAAACCTCATCGAAATTGATCAAACTCCTATTCGCCCCATGTTATTTTCGGCTGCTCTTGGTACCAGTGACGTCACTGGTGCCAGATGTGTGTCAAACAGTATGTTTTGTGTTGAATTGTAAAAATGATTATAGTTCACTTTTTTGTGACAATCAGTCAAAATTTGCTCAGAATTGGCTCGCCATAAATTTTATTTTGTTTATATGTTCACGTCTTACGTTTATTCCAAAAAGTCAAATTTTCGTGATAGTTTCCCTTTAATAGCCAGTGGTGTCAGAAATATTTCTGCCAAAAATTATTAAAATATGCTAATCTTTATTCAAGTTACAATCGATAATGTCGGGGATGTTTTTTCAGGTTTTATCTTTATTTCAACACATGTTTCACTTGATCTGATTTCCCTAGGTAGTGCATAAGCATATATTAGGTGAGGTGGGAAACTGCATAGTCATTTGATGGCATGTTGTGTCAGGAATATTCGTACCAAAAATTATCAAAATCTGGTAATTGGTTTTAAAGTCAAAAATGTCGGGGATGTTTTTTTTTGAGACAGAGTGTAGTTGTGGTTGCACGAACGAATTATAGGCTGCTGCCTTGACTTTCTGTGGACAGCTTCTGATGATCCGGTGAATGAAGGATCTGGTAGAATTGGCTTTCTTACTTATGTTACCAATATGCTCGTTATAGTTCATTTTGGAATCAGTAGTCAAGCCCAGATATTTGGTGGATGACACAGTCTTTAGGGCTGATCATGGATGGTGTTTTCTGTCTCATTAAGGTTCTTCCACTTCTATGTCACTCTGAGAACTTCGCATTGTATTTCATTTTGTGATGAAATAAATATTTAGGTAGCATTTTCAAGAGCTTTGTAGTTTGTAGTTAGGACGTGTTGTCGTAGATGACTGTAGATAGGATGTTTGTTATTCTGTCTTTTGAGTTTCTTTTCATCAGCTCTAAGTTTATATTGCTGTTGTGACAGTATGTGACTTTGCACTCAGCCTGGCCGTCCCTCCAGGGGAGGGTGCAGCAAGTACCAGCAAAAGGATGTAAACAGGCACATCGCACAATGTACTAGCCCTCTATACGTGGTTACCCTGCAGTGTAAACTGGTGTCTAGCTGATGGCTAAGGAAACAGATCAGCACTACCCTGTGGGCCTTATGGCTTTGGAAAGACTTTGCATATTCTCTTGTGCTTTTATCTGTCACATTTGTGCACTGTGCCTCAACGAGTTGATTGATGCTATTTGGCAGATACAGTAGATGGGGCTGTCTGACCCTCGAGGGAAAGAGGATATTTGGGAGTTGAACCCACAGCAAAATATGCAGTTGCAACATCTGAATTGTCATCAGTTCTATGCTGCCACCTGGCGAATACAAATGAGGATACGGGTGGATTTGTGATTGTAGGAAGCAGGCTTGGCTGTGGGCTCAGGGTGATGTCTACCGATCACAACCAGCGGAGTGCCAGCCTAATTCAACTCAACCAACTGAGTGCCAGCCTAGAAGCACTGCCCAGGTTAAGTCTTCAGTGTCTAACTGTACCGTGGATGACAGCTTTGCAACTACTGCAACGACAAGTTCTTCTGTGTTGGGGCTTTGTTCGTCATCTCTGAAACGCTCTGTACTCAGGAGTCGCCAGGAATACGAACCGATGACCAACCAAGATGACGATTCCAATGTATAGTCTTATAGTCATAATCATCATCGTAATATTAAATAGATGTTATAGTGCTCTATCTGTATCTACAGCAGTTAGGCGATAGTGCTTTACGATGTCAGTTGGAAAACAAGTGAAAAGCCAGAGCAGACTACATCGGTTCCTGATGTGGGGATGAATCTGGTTCCATATTTTTGACTAGAAATGAAAAATTTGCACTTGTTGAACTCGGTCTGTGTCCTCACGACATCAGCTGCATTGGTCGTAGAGGAATGGAGCTTCCAGACTCTCTGCTGTTGTAAGGCTGCTTTATGCAGCATTTTTTTCTCATGCCCCCTGGAAAGTCATTTTTCATTTTTTCAGCCAAGTCCTGGAAAATAATTTTGGTCCTGGAATACCTGGACAGTCTTGGATGTTTTCTACGCCTGATCTAACAGCCCCTGGAAAGTCCTGGAAAATAATTACGTCCTGGAAAGTCATAGATTTTTTACTTGATCTTTCAGGCTTAGAAAGTCCTGGAATATAAGTTTGTTCCTGTGGAAAGTGCTGGAACCATTGTGTTTTCGTGAGTCAGCAGGAATATAAACCCCCGACAGCCTCAACCAGACTGCAACCCCTCAGATAACGATTCTTGTTGCAAATCTGCTTTGAGGCTTGCTGGGTCGGCATTATGTGTTAGCGCTTACTACTTGGATGGGTGACTGTCTGCGGACAGGTAAAACATCTCAGTGTATAACCATCATCAAGGTCAACTCTGCCTTCCATGCCTCCGCCTCACACCGTTTCTGAGATATGGCGACTTATTTTCTGAAAATCACAAATTATTCCCACCCACTCTCGTTTAGCGCTGTCACTGGGGGTGACCCTTTATTTGAATTCAGGCAGCTGATGGTGAAGATTTGGTGATCATAGCTTGCATCACTTTTGACCGATCCACCTGTGTGATGGACAGATGGACAGAATTGCGATGACTAATACGCGCTACAGCAGTAGCTGCTGTCGCACGTAAAAATCAAACCACACTGTGTCCCCAAAAAAGGATTACCCACATCATCAATTGTAATTTGAAGAAGGATTATCATATTTTAGTAATTTTAGTTGCAAATATATATTTCTGACACAACTGACCACCTGTTTAGGCTGTTTAGGATTCCACCCCAACCAGTGTGTGCTTCTGCACTACTTAGGGTGAATGGAACACATGAAGTAAGCGTTGAATGTCAAAAAAATTCTCAATATCAATCATAACTTGTAGAGCGATGAGCAGATTTTAATAGTTTCTGGTACAAGTATTCCTGACACAAATGGCCCCCAAATGACTCTTTAAATTTCCCATCGCACCCAGCATTTGTTTCTGCACTATCTGCAAAACAGAACAAGCGAAATACTCTACTTGAAATAAAAATGATGATCGTTTGAGTCATATCAAAGTTGATGTATTTATAGCCCATAAGTAGCCCAATTCTGTGCATTGCTAGGCGAGTAGCCCAGTGTATGCTGGTTGCCAGGGTGTGCTGATTCTCAAGCAGGCAGCTACTCAGGGAGATCATCTGAATCATATCAAAGCTCATCGGAAGCTACCAACAATTCTTTCCACTACCAGTCCTCCTACACCACTGACGGCGTTGCTCAGTTCTTCACGGTGAGTAGCCCAGTACCACATATTATAGCCCACTCGTAGCCCAAATCCGTATTTAGCCCAGGTGCATGCATTGTTGGATGAGTACTCCAAACCAGTGTGTTCATAGCGCACAAGTAGCCCAGTAACGTGTAGCCCTCTACCTGCATGTTGCTATGTTAGTAGCCAAATCTCAGTGACCCTGTATTTTAGGACGTTAGGGCATTATAGAAATTATATTATTATTAGTATTGATTCATAGCCCACAAGTAGCCCAGTCTGTCAGGGAATTCATTGTCACTGTAACTGGATTCTTCAAACAGGAAGGTCGACTGGTGCCAGTAACTTGTCCGCTACTAGACAAAAAATTGTAGCTTTCGTCTTGAAAAGGTCTGGCCTTGGCCTTGGCCTTGAAGACCACTGGCTTTGGTTTTGTTATTGAAGTTGCTGGACACTATTAAATGATGTTGTGTTGTGTCTGTCTGTCTGTGTGTGCTTTAAACGGAAGGCGCAGTGAAGATGCGTCCTCACGGCGTTCACTGTCAACAAGTACCCGAGGCTCGGTGTCGACCAGTTTTATTCGGGGCTCAGTGCCAGCTGCGTCAAGGTCCTTATCATCATCTGTAGAGCCGGTGACAACAATGCCGTCATGCCCCCACCGAGCTGTTCTACGCAGCCAATCACAGCGCAGCCAGCCACCAGCAACCGTCAGCCCCCGAACATTCCAGCAGGCCACTCCAGGGAATTCCAGGGACCGTAGGCCCACCCACCAGACATTGACAACATGTCGAGGGTAAATACTTTGTAGCAGTACTTGTGTGCTTAAATGGTAAAGCTTTTCATGGGACGACATTGTTACCTGCCACACGGTGAACGTGCCCGCCTTAACCTCAGCCAGACAGGCCAGTACTTGATTTACCTGCCCCGAAGGGATGGAAGGCTGAGTTGAGCTTGGTGTTGGTTATATACCAAGATGGTTTGCCTGTATATAGACGGTGACCCATCCAAGTGCTAACAATTGATGTGCTAACAATTGATGATATTGATGTGCCGTTAAGAACCTCACTCACTCAGTTCGACTGCAAATAGTTGTAGTACTTTGTAGTTGTGACCTAAGTCAGGGTTGAAAAATGGCTTTTTAAAACTCGACTGGGTGGGTTTCTGGGGTTTTGTTGGACTTTTTGAGTTTCTTTTGAGTTTTTACTTGCTCCCTATAGCATAGAACGTCCAAAAAATTACTAATTCATATATGTACCAAAATTTTAGATTTTTATGGGATAGAAGCTAAGAAACAGGGATAATTGAAACTAGAGAAAACCAGAGCTGTCGAAGCATTAATTTTATTGATGCGTTAACACATTGCGTTAATTTTTTATTGCATGCATTAATGCATTAATAATGCATGATTAATATTGCTGATATAGTAGGTGAAATACGTCGAAAGGGTGACTGGAATGAAACCCACGAAGTTGTTTGTGCCTGTGTCGTAGGACCGTGACAGTAGTGATGGAACGGCAACAAAACAAATTTTAATTACTTGAGTATTATTCGATCATCAAATAACTGCGGTTTAATAGAATATTGGAACTCCTGCTTCAGAGAATTTAGTAAATGTATGTATGTGCGTTAATTTTTTTAACGAGCGTTAATTTATTAATGCGTGAAGTTAATGTGTTAATTTGACAGCTCTAGAAAAACCATAAAAGAAATCATAAGGAAGTTCAGTATCAGTGAAATTTAGTCGGAGTCAATGTCAGATGTGAGTGGGTTCAGCACGCCGTATTGTCTGTTGTTGCGTTGTAGTCGTTCAGGTCAAGTCCGTGTGCTCAAAGATCGGTAGATTCCAAGTCAAACTCAGAACATTTTGTGTCTTGACACGTCATCATATAACTAGGTCTAGGCCTATCTGTTGCCAGAATAATCACCAGGGTTGCGTTTTCTGTGGCAAAAACTTGTTTCTGCCAAACAGGTAGTTTAAACCGGCACAGTCCAAAACGTGCTTTTTTCCTTGCGTGAATTTTTATATCATAGGTAGATTAGCGTCTAAAATTTGTACCAAATTTGGACATTTCACTCTAGCAAAATTCACCACTCATATCAGAATTGCAACTCTGTTGCAGAATAATTCTAAACAAATTAACAAAAAAACAAACAAGAAATTTGAGCTAATGCTCAGGAGACGTGCGAAAGCCTATAGCAGTTCCGGTTCAGTAGTTTAGCTGAAAATTTGGGTGTTTACGCTAAGTTAATATACAAATACCAAATTCTTTATCTGGATCAATGGATCGCATAACGATAGTTCCATCGTGGTGCCACCTTGTGAATGATATAGACTTGTGTCGCGGCCCGAAATCGCCAAAAAAAATCTGTAAAACGCCCTATTTTGGCGTTCAAGGTCATTCAAGGTTATTGAATTTGGCGCCAATCGAGAGCCAGTGTACGACTTCCCATTAGTGATTAATAGTAACCTAGGCCTTATCTCACACCGTTATTGAGATACAGTGACTTATTGGCGAAGAATCGCAAATTTTGCCCACCCCCCTCTCATTCAATGCCCTCGTTCGGGTGACCCCCTTCAAATTTATGGAAAAGCTTTACGGTTCCTGAAACCAGAGTCTTCTAGGCAGCCGACGGTGAAGATTTGGTGATCCTATCTTCCACCGTTTTTGACTGATCCACCCGTGTGACGGACAGACGGACGGACAGACCGACAGAGTTGTGATGGCTAAGATGCGCTGATGCAGTAGCTGCTTTCGCGCGTAAAAATGTACTGTTTTAAGTTTGTTTTGTATGAAAATATGTCTAAAAAATCAACATGACATTTCAGTGGCCGAAACTGGCCTAAACCTGTTTCTGCCAACCCTGATAATTACTCTCAAAGCTTAATTTCTGTGTGGATTTAATTGTACATGCAAATATCTGCATATATTGTGAAAGTTCTGTCAGCATTGCATGGGAAATATCGTTGCTTGATTTAAGGTTGTTGTTTCTGGATTATGTGATTTAAGCTGTGATCAGTGGTGTCGTGCATTAGAAATATAAGTAACTTGTGGGCGTGGGAGGAGGGCAAAAAGTTGAGATTTTCCCACAGGCACTGCAAACATTTGATGGAATTCCCATAGACAGCTGCTAATTTCCGACAGAGAAGTTACGTGTGCCCAGAATCTCAATTTAGCCCCTTAATTTCCCGCAAATGGGGGTTCTTTGGCCCCTGATGGATCGAAATTGTCTGACAAGCAGATTTTGCTCCAGCCCAAAATTCAGAGAGACAGTTGCTGTTCTGCATGACACCATTGGTTGTAGTTAAAATGCAATAAGATGTGAGCGTAGTGTAATGAGTTACTCTGCCTTAAGATTATCATAAGATCTTTTAAGACCCTGTGAGAATGTGGCATGTGGCAGTGCTGAATCTAGCATCTAATTCACAAAATTGCTTTCCTAACGTCTTCCTAGGTTCTTCCTGGGTTCAACAATTTACATTTTCCTAAGTCTCGTTCTTCTTCTTGTCCCATCGTTAACAACCGTTAAGGCCAGATACCATCTTCCTCCATGTCTCTCGATCTGGCAACATTCATACAGGGTCAGCTCAGTCCACTCAGTGATGTTGTCTGTCTATTTTTGTTGATTTCCTAAGTATTTCCCATTTTCCAAGTCATCTTGGGAGTTGCCCTGGGTTTTTTGTGCAAGCTATTCCCGCGTTTTTTTCTAGATGGTGGGAAACTTTTGTGTGGAATATTTGCCGATTGCATTTTATTCCTAAGATATTCCTGGTTATTCTTAGGACTGACTGAGGACGTTGGCGGAGGCTTGTGGTCTGCTTGTTGACTGCCAAGTTGTGCTTTTTGTGCCCAAGTGCCTGCTGCTGTTATGTGCGACTAATGTTCCCTGTTATCTGTGTGTGTGTGATTTTCTGCGCATATTTATTGCATTATTTTGGTGCCTTGTTATTACGATGCCATCGCAGTCCAAGTGCTCGGTTTATTTTGTTTCTGAAGAATTGTACAGAGCGGCTGCTGTTTATGCTATTTTTTAACATTGTTGTATGACGAAATGAGTTAAATACAACATTTGGGTGACTTCACTTTTTGACTTGAACCAAAATTTAGCCCAGTGAATTCGCTCGGCGAAAGTCATACTTTGGCGACAAAGTGAAGTGATTTCGCTGAGTCTTTGACTAAGCGAAGACTTTGTCTAAGTTCGAAGTTTCATCTCAGTGAAAGTCTAAAAGTCAAAAAGTGCAGTCACCCAGTGTAGCGATGTCATGTGTTTTAATCTGGCAGCATGAATGCCTATCAGTCAAATCTCAGCATGGCAACATGTGATAGCCAGTGCAAATCCTTAGCCTGTGGGTTAGCTCAGTCTCCTACCCTTTACAGAGTGGTAGAATGAGTGCCTCCCTCCAATATTAGCTTTCTGGCTGAATAATATGTAATAAATGGCATAATAATTGATTAGTGAAATAGTCACTACCAGCAGACAATCACCATACGGGCATTTGCACTACGTTCAGTTAAATCTGAAATTTATTTGTTTAAGGACATCAATTTTAATTCTTGTTTTGTCACAAAGTATTAATGTTGTTTTGTCTAGAATATGTATCGGATCGGTTTCATTTTCATTGCATCGGTTGTTCTAAGTGGTGTTGGTCCATGTGTGCTTCTTCTCCTAATATTACTTAGCTAAGCTTTGTGGTGTAATGGTTATTATGTTGGACTTATAATCAAGAGGTTCAACTCCCAGTCAGCCACTATCAGGTGGTTACTACTGTCTGTGGACAGGTAAGCCATCTCAGTGTATAAGTCAAGTCTGCCTTCCATCGCTCTGGCTGCAATCTAAAGGTGAGGCACATTCAGCTGTCACCTTATAGTTTGGGAAGGAAATCACGTTTTGTTACGTTATCTTTTGGTGATAGATTTGGTTTCTTAGCGGAGAAGCCAAGATGTTTAGATGTTAGTGCCATTACTGCACCAGCTGACTCCAGTTTTTCTGCAGTGACTGGCAGTATTCCAGCACCATTGTCATTGGTTAAAAAAGTAGACCGTGGGACATTTTTCCAACAGACAGACTGCTAATTTCCGACAGACGAGATTACGAGTGCTAAAGATTTCAATTCTGTCCCTAAGTTTTATCAAAAATGGTGGTTTCTCAGCCCAAACTTTGCATTTTTGGACAGAAATTTTCCGACAGGACAAATTTTTTGACAGCCCAAAATTTAGGGTTTCCTGCTCCCTGGCATGACGCCACTGCTTGTGTAGTTTGACAATTGTGAATTATTGGTAAATGTTTGATTGGTTTAGTGTTTGACACAGAATATATGATGGTCGGTGGGTTAAAGGTCCGTAGACACCAAAATTAACATATACATTTTATCCATTTTCCTGAAAGTGCAGAATTTTCTGATAACTTTGACAGTAATATCGGCGCCCAGCGTTTTGTCAACACGGAAAAATTTACCTTTGAATTCGACGATCTACGAAAACGACATAGAAAACGCGCCGCCATGATGGCCCACGGTGACGTCATGAGTTTAGCCTATAGACGTCATGAATATTAATGGCCTAGCCTAGAATGATGACGTCGTCGGCTAGGCCATTAATATTCATGATCTATATGGGCTAAGGTCATGACGTCACTGCGGGCACTGATAGATTAGAATATTTCGCATAACGTAACGTAATGCCGCATTTTGTTTGAAATCATACATTAATTTCATATATTTATGAAGCTCAAATCGACATATTATATATGCCAGGTCAAATGTCTAGTTTAAATCTACAGAAATTGCGAGAGTGAGTTTGACCGTGGCCATGGACCTTTAAGTTGCTGTCAGACTAGTTTGTTGCAAATTGTTGTTATGTCTAATGTCCATTTCATGCAGTGTTTTTCGAGCAATTCCACTTTCTGGTGTAGTAGTGAATATTTTGTTTGGGGGAACGCCTTCCCTCTCTTCTCTTTTCCTTTTAGAAGTAGCTGATCCTGTCCTTGGGATCTAGGGGAGCTCTGTAAGCGCCTCGGCTAAAAACGCATTTTAGAGCATTTTTGCACTCCGGAAACCACATCCAGTGACACCAAGTTTTGTATTATTTAGTTTTTATTTTTAGATGTTTAAAGTGTAGGCTAGTCTTTTCATTTCTTTGCTGTCCTATCTGGGGAAGCTACTGTATCACTATTCCCCCTTGTTCTGATATTATTGGTGGAACAGTGTACCCTCCCAAAAATATTTTGGTGTATATGTGATGTGGCTCAGAAAAACATGCCAATTTTATTGTTTGAATAACTCTGTGAACCATTCGGTGATTTTAATAATTTTCAGCATGCAACATCATGACGAAACTTGATGTACATGGCTAGTTTTGCCCACCTCACCTTAATACTGCTGCTGCATTACCTTGTGAAATGCAGAAGTCCTAGTTTGGCCATTTACAACAATCAGTTTGTACCGAGTAGTGCATAAATTATTTTCAATGTCTGCTAATGTTTCATGGAGTTAAGAAAAATGACACTGGCACAATAGTTTTTTTGAGTCACAGTGTATAATGTCCATTTCTCTTAGCTAGTAATTTTTATAAATTTCTGCCACAGTTTGGAGTGAAATCTGGTTTAATGTGAAACTTGTATACATTATGCTGTGTGTCTATGCATAGAACAGCATTACTGTGTATAATCAAATTTCATTGCTGCTATATTCATCGTGAATCTTTATACGCCGTGGTCCACGAATAACAGGCCATTACGTAATCCGTGAAAATTGTTAATTTTTTCAACATAATGTAGGACCAGTCTTAAGGTAAGGTGGGAAATGTTTCATCGATGAAAATTTAATTCTCTTTCCAATGGCACAAAGATTGTGAAAATTTGTTAACAATTGATAAACTTATCCTTGCCTTGCCTTGCCTTGCCTTGGAGTAGTCCATCGATTACGACGATGACGCTGTGCTAGAGGTCAGTCGGGTGTGGATTCGGAGGTGGCTACAAAGCCCGAAGTCTGATGTACAAACTCTGCTACAGATGTGACAAGTGGCACTTATCACCGATTATGTAACAGCCAGTTTTTTCCACGGCCACGGCATGGGCGGCGATCCTGGGGGGATGAGGGGGACATGTCCCCTCCAATATTTGGGCAGCCCCAATAATTTGCCCCAAAACGATCAAGTTTTAGTTTTACATTTTAACTATGCATTTCAAATCAGGTCAAAGTGACATTTCTGCATACAGCAGGTCAATTTTTTTCTGCTTGCTTCGCTTACAGATTATTGGTAGCCCCACTTTTAGATTTGTGGGACCATCCTTGTTTGTCTTTAGGCGTAGGCCTATTGTTTAAATTGTACTAAATGTGATCAGTTGAACACTTAGAAAAATACTTAAAATTGTTGCCACCATATCTCAGGCCCTAATGCACGAAATTTGATTTTGGCTGGGGTTATGTCCCAGAACCTGCTGGGGAAGCTCACAATACTCCCCAGTCCCTATAACTAGAATTTTAGGGTTCTAAAGCCAGAGAAAAAGGGAAAAGGTTAAAAGGAAAGGGAAAAGAGCTAAATAGAAAAGTAAAAATAGAAGAAAGGAGAAAAAAAGAAGAAAAATTAAGGATGAGGGAATGGAAGAAAAGGGACTTTCTGGATTTGTTTCTAAGAAAAAAATCCTGTAGCTATACCAGTGTAAAATGCATTCAATTATACACAAAAAAAAGCTTCAACTTCTGCAGGACATCGTCCTCCAGACTCTTTTTCCCGGGCTTTGTCCTTGAACTCCACTAGAAAACTTCTGTTGTCCAGGCCCCGTTGCTTTACGCCCCTTAACTTAAAATCCTAAATAGCCCCCAAGTTCAGCGCGTTCAGGTAATGGCCAAACGCATTTATTTCATTGGAACTTTTGTGTGTTTTACATGTACCTGTAGGCCCCAACCGTTATTTCTAACTCTGTACTGTAGGCGACTTTCTAAACATTTCCATGCGAAAATGGCTGCTAAATTGTCTACCCTTTTAATAAAGTGCTTGCCCCTGGACTCCGCTGGAGGACTTCCATCCCCCAGACCTCCTAGTCCATCCCCCAGTGCTCACTGAAAATTGCCACCCTTGGTCCACGGTGTATAAAGATGCGAGGTTTTTTGGGCCCACGGTATATATTAAGCATCGTACAATTGATTACTGCAGTTCTGTCATGTATCATTATACATAGCTGTCGGACTTTTTGCGATTTTTTGGTCTTTTATCAAGATTGAAAAATTAAATTATTTGCGAGTGTGTGCATCTGTGTATTTTTATTAAGTTGTTGTTGCATGTATTTCGGCTTTTGATTGTTTCTATTTGTAGATAAGTCTTAATTATCAACATTATTTTTGGTTTGGCATGGTTAAATACTCTTATATCTGCGTGCTGTTATTTAATCTATAATTGCTGGCATTAATATCAAATAAAACCTTCGTGATTTATACACAAGTTTTTGAGTTGTTGTTATTTCGTTAGACTGTATAATGATCACAGCTGTAAAATTATATGCAGTAAGTTGATTTAACTATGTTAGATGTATTTTATTTTCATCAGTATTTCACCTCTTCATATTTTGAGAACTTGTAAAACACACCATTCTTGGCACTGTTGCCTTTGAGCCATTTAAGTCCTTAACTTTACGTACATAATACTGTTTTAGCTCGCTATGGCAAATGCAGCAACTGCTTTTTCCAAAAGTTCCTGTACCTACTATTTAAAATTATGAAATTACAAAATATTTCAATTTCCTGTGGATTGTATGCATTATATACTAGCTAAGTTATTGAAAAAGTTAAAATATCTGCCATGATAATTATTATTGAAGGGTTGTGGAAACGCAGGCTGCAGTAGGTTGCACTTTCGCATGCAGTGGGCGACTTCACTTTTTGACTTAGACTTTCGCCGAGTCTTTTTCGCTGAGCGAAAGCTAAAGCTGAACGCTAAAGTCTGTACTTAGACCACAGTTCAACTAAACTTTGGTCTAAGTCTACTGACTTAGACCAAAACGATTAAAAATGGCGGAAAACACGTAAACCTAACAGGAAATTAATCAACCATTTACGCTTGGACTTGCTTATTTAATTGCGCCGCGCACGCAAATAACGTAACATCTGACGTCATTGCACATTTATTACGGCGTTTATTTTTGGTACCAGACTGCTTTAATTTACTAAACTATCCGTACGCATAGGACTGTAGCTCAGCTAAAGTCAAAAATTGAAGTGGATTCAGGCTCAGCGAAAGTTAGTTCGGCTCAACTTTGGTCTAAGTAGGTACTTTTGGACCCAGCGAATCGCCGAGACTTTCGCTGAGTCCAAACTTCGATCTAAGTAGGTAAGTTTAGGCTCGTCGAAAGTCTCAGCGAAATCACTTCACTTTTTGACTTAAGTAGGTACTTAGACCGAAGTTTAGGCTCAGCGAAAGTCCAAAAAGTGAAGTCGCCCAGTGTCTTGCTTCATCAATAACGGAACAAACATTACAGTCAAGTGCACATTTTTCGTTTGTCCCGTTTATCAAACGACTCGTACAATGTGTGGCCAAGCCCAATGCATGTGGCGCACATGCTATTAGCATAATAGTGCAAGCAGCAATATAAAACTCCCCAACAGTTAAGCACTGCAGGGGCCCCATTCACATAACTTCCTAGGTCGTTACTACAAAAGTAGAAATGAAAGTGTGATTAACAACAATTTCTAGAGATAAAATGAAGGAATAACTTAATATGCAAAAAACTAGGGTAGCTCTTGCGATGAGTTAGGTTAAACATTCGTAAATCAATTCTCAAGAAATACTTAACAAAATCGTAAATTGCTGAACCTAGGAAGACGTTATGAAAATTCCTCTATAGGAAGTTGTGTAAACTAGGCCTAAGAATTACCACTGGTAACATTTCAAATATAAACTTTTTCAGCAAAGATGATACGTAAGAAAAGTCACAGAATCATTCAAAAAATGGAACAAAGTACTTTGATTCAGTGCCATCATAGCAAGGGAACCAGGGAGAACAGCTATCAACCCCTACATTTTCAGCTGTTGAAAAATTGTCAGACAGAAATTCTTGTCCGAAAATCCTGGTCCAAGAATGCAAAAATTATGGCAGAATACCCCAAGTTTGGGAAAAATTAGAGGCAAAAATGAAATTTTGAGCATCAATAATCTCTGTCAGAAATTTGCAACTTCCTGGCCGGCGTAGTTTTTCTAAGCCATGACGCCGTTGTCATTAGTGATATAAAGTCACAAAGCAAAAATAACAACAGCGAATCTCAGCAATGCCAAACAATGAATATACAAGCTTATATGTAAAGTAATATATTCAAAAGCAACGGAATGTTAACTATGCTGCAAACTGAAGAAACTCAACAACTCAAGACATCTCTTTACAATCACACTGCACTTTGCAACAGACACCGTGTCTCAGAGAAAGACCCATTTCTCTTTGCCCATAGATTGGCCAAATCGTAACTTACGTTTATAAGTTATGCTTACAATTACAAAAATGTCAATTTATACTGCCTAGATATACTGTAAAATGTAAACGCAAAGTCCTTCCCAAACCATAATGCCCATAAGGAGGCACTGATCTCCATTTTCTTAGCTCTCAGCCAAACACCAGTTAACACTGCAAGACCATTATATCACACACATATGGTGCTAGTGCATCACGTGGTGTGCATGTTTATGCACATGGTGTGCCTGTTTAAGTCCCTACTTTCGCTGGTACTCACTGTGCCTACCCACGGAGGGATGGCCAGGCTGAGTTGACCTGGGAAATAACAGACATCCTCTAATTACACCAAAAGTGAGTAAGCACGAGACATTTCAATGCGAAATTCAGCAGTTGAACAACACAAGTTATCAAAATTCATTATAATCTCTCTAACGTGTTGGCAAAAAACAAAGTGGATCTTGAAAAAAATTATGTGCTTCCAAACTGTGAAAAAATACGTCCTTCTGCAGTGCACGCTATCACGATTATGGAATGCAACAACTTGCTAACAGATATCCATTTAACAGATATCCTTCTATTTTAAAATGACAGCGAAAATTTTTGCAGTTGCACAGAATATCAGAAAAATAGCTGAGAAAATTACAAAAAAAACACTTGTAACTACTGCAAAGTAATCAGCAACTTATGGCACTTATCCCACGGTAGGTGGGCTACACAGTACATACAAAAGCTTAGGCGTACAAAAAAAATCTTGTGTTCTGGTTGCCATCTGTCCCTCAAATAACATGCGCCCTCAAAATTCTTATTGGACTCAGAGAAATATTTCTGCATTTTGAGTTTGCTTTCAAATATTTACTGACAAAAACTGTTTGCATCTTGTCTGTCACGTCGTGGTACTTTTAGTGTGACAATTTGTTTTTATGACTTGCTATGTAATATTAAATAAAAATAAAAATAAATTGCCAAGGAGGTCAGCTCAATCTTCCATCCCTCTTGCATAAATAAATCAAGTACTGGCGTGTCTGGCTGCCACCATCAGGTTAACCCAACCCTAACTCTAACCCTAACACCGTGCGATGGTGGGCCGCCCCAAAAATGAGGCACACGTCGGATGGCAGGCAACACTGTGTGTGGCCTTATGGCAGGCAGGCGACACTTCATCATCATAGCTCTGTGCTGGGTTTCCCATAAGGATAAGGAGCTATACACAACATTTAACCACTTTATTCATCTCCCATCCCTATTTTTTTGCCAGCTGCAAACGGAGAAGCACAGAATTTTCTAGGCCTTATCAGACGAAAACTAACAAACTTTGTTACATCCTAACGTAGCATGCTCGTAACAGTGGAAACAGCAAAACAAAACTGAAAATTATGACTGGAAAATGTACATACGATATGTGAAAATGTGCATAAAACACAGGCCCTGAAAAAGCTTGACTGTACAGTCAATATTAAACGCAATAAATGTTGTAAGTTTTGACTTTACAGAATAAAAAGACCAGCGTACAAAATGGCAATAATTAAGCCGAATTCTCACTTGTCACCATTACAGTACAGTCAGTATAGTTTAACTTATAGGCCTATAAAGTGCCTAGGGATACAGAGATAAGGGAGAGATGGGAATGGAGGAAAGGAAGAGGGAATGAGAGGGAGAAAAAGAGCAAAAGGGAAGGAAGCAAAAGGGATTGCCTGTAAGGAAAATTCTTATTTCAAGGCCTGAAAAAATGTGAAGCAAGCGTGCGGGAATGTTGCGAGATATTCAACAACTAATAAACAAAGACTCAGCTCAGCGTGACCATGTGACAGTGAAGTGACCAATCAGACGAGCTCAGCGTAATCACACGACAGTGAATGAACCAATCAAATCAGTTCACCAACCAACAGCCAGGCCGAATTACCAAATAGGCAAAGTCACATATTTCAGTCATTTTTGTCATTTAGATGTGCTTAAATGAAATGAAAACAAAATACTGTACTACAATTTGCTCCATTTCTCAGACACTTTTGGTGCCAATATTTGAATGACAAATTCTTTCTTTCACAACCACTTTTGTGACTTGCACAGAACCAAGTAAAAATCCTCATTTCTCTGACCCCAATAGTGCTTTTTCTTGCTAAATGTAGTACTTCATTAGATGGTGATGCTGTCACTCTTTTGTTTGTAGAATTCGAAGCTAGGGGGCATCTGTGTCTCATAAGGGCTCTACGGAAATGATCCGCACAAAATAGACAGACACAGTGAGGCAGAGGCATCAACGCAGGGGCGTTGTGGCAGGCGAAAAAGGGGGAAGGGGAAAGTTACCCCCACCCTAAATTTCAGACTGTCAACAAATTATGGGAAACTTTTCTTCTTGTTGGACAATTTTTATCCAGAAATGCAAGGCAGAAAATCTCATTTTCTAGAAATTCAGGGGTAAAGTTGAAATTACGAGCAGCCAAAAATTGCAACTCCGTGCGCCCATCTACTTTCTCTAACGCACAACGCCGCTGCAGTGAAACAAACAACAACCTCACTCACTCAACAACTGCATGGTAATCACAGTAATCACAGACGTCGACACCAACAGGCATCTGATATGCTTACCTCAATCTGCATAAATTTGCATAACATAGTAAATTCGAAACCTCGCATTGTTTAATAAACCGTTGGTGAATTTAACCAGTGCATCAGAAAGGTTGCGCCAATTGGCATACGTATACCAGTAAATCAAATTTGGCATTTTAAACATAACTGGCTGTAAAAATTATAGTTTGGCAGTTTGGCACTTTCTGGCATTATTCTTCTAATTTGCCAGTAAAACTCTTACGGCTGATCAGTTTGGCATTAACTTGACAACAGCGAATGACAGCATTGGTAAAAATTGTGGACTGCATTGGGTATTTTTCTGCCAAAAGAGCTGGCAATGGTTCCGACGCATTGGCGGAATTCTGTGGTTGATTGAACAATGCAAAGGTATGCAGAAGCTTTGTGCATACATTAAAACAATGTTCTGAATACCATTCCTCTACACTGGAAGTAGATTATAACAATGGACAGATGTGATGGAATGAGGGTTTTCTGTGTCAGCCAACTGACTACGGCCGATGAAACCTGAAACCAACACAACAAAATGATCATATTTGTAACAAATGTTGAAAAAAAATTTTTTTTAACGTCTGCTAACGTGACCCCACAGTGGTCAGCCACCTTGCCGTGGTGGTGGGGCTTTGCACCGATGACCCAAAAGATTTCTAAAATCTGGAGGCGAGGAGCAACTAAGTGCTGACCAAACTCGTGTAGGCAGATTGCTACACGTTACCAGTGCTCTTGCGCTGCAGACTGTTCCAGACCGATGCAGCAGTCGCTGGAAAGGTGCGGTTGCCAATGGTAGAGCTGATACGGCCTCAGCACTGGGCAGGTGTAAGAGCCTGTCCACCCCAGAGAAAAGGTAAGGTGCTAACGTGAATAGAAAAACGTTACCCTCATTTTACTTGTTTCGACTAAATATACTGCTGTGGTACTGTTTGAATACAAAATACCACTATTTCATTGGGAATACTTTGATCTTCGTAGAAAATATTTTCATTTACCATTATTTTCACACTTGCCATTCAATGTTTCTAAAATATAAAGAAAAATGTTGGAAAAATAAAAAAGTTTGAAAACGTTTATGAAAACTATGCAAATCATCAACTAAATCTCTAGGCTGCACTGCACTTATTTATTATACAGGTTGGACCAAAAAACTGAATCTCTTTGAAAGTGATAATGTAGCGACAGTTAGCGCTAGCTAGGCGTGTGATATGTCAATATCCTTCGTTTGATATCCATAAATATTCAAAACCCTTGAAACGATGCTTCTTGATGCTCCAATAGGTGCAGATTTCTGGGCCCAGACTGTAGACTGTGTGCGTGTCTCGAGAAAATCAAACTCTACAAACGATCAACTACAACTCTACGTTGTAACTACACTAAGGCTGCGTTCACATAGACACGAGTACGAGTACGTGTCCGGGTTTCCGTTTATGGCCCATAGAAGCTTCACTCGTACGAGTGGAGCGTTCACTGTCACTTGTACAAGCACATAACTCAACGCATGTCGGCCATATTGAAAAAAATCAAATCGATGAAATGCTTCACCATTAAAACAACAATATTCCACTACAAAGTTACTATTTTTACAAACTGCACATCTCTAACGATGAACAGATTAACGACGACGTCACTTCTGACGTCAAATATGCGCCACGGTTTTTATAAATTATATTAATGCTATTTACGAGTAGTTTACTTTCAACGAGTTGGATAAAAACACAACCTGCACACTACTCGTACGAGTGAAATTTACAGGTAACCCGTACTCGTATGCATGCGAACGACTGCCATTAAAACTTGTGTTTGCCGGAACTAGTATACGTGAACCCGTACAGTGCCGGACTCGTACTCATGTTTATGTGAACGCAGCTTAAGGAAAGCTCCAGGACAAAAACACTGAGTCAAACCCACAACCTCTTGATTGCAAATCCAACGTACTAACTGCCAGACTACCAAGCCACAGATAGGGACAGGCTGCTACAGATGCTTGTGTGTGGCGTACTTTAAATTGCTATCAGGTGTTTACTACTTGGACGGCTGACTGTCCGTGGACAGGGAACCATCTTCATGTGCAACCAGCACCAAAGTCAACTCAGCCTGCCATCCTTTCAGGGTAGGTAAATCAAGTACCAATCTATTTGGCTGGAATTAAAATGAGGCACGTTTACCTGTGTCAGGTGGCAGGTGATCCCATATGGCAGGTGCTGCTTCATAGGTGAGCAATGGATTTCCCATGAAAAGCTATTCATGACCTTTAAACTTCAGCCTCTAACAAAGCTGATGGTTTACCATGTAAACCTTAATTTATTTGTTCCATTTTCTCTGTAAACATGGTAACTCATAAACCGCTGCACATAGCTTGATGCAGTTTTGCAGGAACATGTACCTCAACAAGAACTCTACTGAATTTCAAGGTCAAAGGTCAAGGTCAAAGTGATGGTCGTTTACCGTGTAAATCGTTTGCTATCCTCATGAACGTCCATCTCTGTACTCTTGAACTCATTCAACTCCTTGCGAATCATCGCCTGATACCAAATGTCAAATATTTACTTATTTATTGTACAGTTTATGCACACGTTGATTCGTTTACTTTAAAAGTGAATAATCGCCAGTGTGGGCACCGCATCATGTGTCACTGCAGGAGAACATACAAACTCACTCTCAAAGACAGCCGGCCAGATAGCAACATTCCCTCGTGTAAGTAAGTAAGTAAGTAAGTAAATGATTTATAAAGCACCAAAGTCCCAGGAAGAATCAGGGCGCATGTACTTATCTATTCATTCATTATATGGTTTACATATGCACCTCAAGTCATAGTAATAGCAACTGTCACAACAGTGTCTATGGTGCTGTCGTCATGACGCTGCCACTGTGGGGGTTCACCCGGTTCATTTGATGAATGTAGCACCAGCACTGGATGACCACTGACCTTTGAACCAAGCCAATCACCTCGAGCCACAGATCCACCTAAACCGACAGCTACAATACTGCACTCACTATCCTAAACTGATGACATCCCGTGGAACGCAAAGGCTCAGTTGACCTGTATGGTTAGTTACATACCGAAATGGTTTACTTGCCTGTTGATGGTCACCCATCCAAGTACTAACCCGGCCCAGTGTTGAATAACTTCGTAGATGTGATGAACGACGTTGCCAACTAAGCCAAACTGCCGCCGTTGAAATAAGAAACAAAATATCACAAGTCCTGTGCATCCTCACGAGATGTGAGACAAGTCTCGGCACTCGTCTGTTTACTTATTTATCCCTTAGCCAGACACTAGTGTACAGTGTACACTGCCAGCGCTAGCTTTCACTGGTAGGCTACTCACTGCATCCACCAAGGGACGGCCAGGCTGAGTTGAAACAAGAAGCAAAATATTCCAGCAGTGGCATTGTGGGTTAACAAAGTGGGCGGGGCAAAATGTTGTGCACAAGTTTCCAACAGCCGAAATCACAGGTGCTCAAAATTTCAATTCTGTCCAAATTTTTTTTCCTAAAATGGAGGTTTTTGCACCCAAGTTTTGCATTTCTAGACAAAAATTTCAGACAACAAAAATATTTTCATACAGTTTTTTGACAGCCCAAAATTTAGGTGTCTTTGCAGTTACTCTGTGACACTACGACCTTACCTTCAAGATGGACAGGTCATTACACTTGCCCAGCACTGCAGCTGTACCAGTTTGGCCCAATGCGCAAATAACACTACAGCACTTTAAAGCAAAGTCGTATTATAACAATGATAATAATCAGAGCTGTCGAATAAATGCATTAGCTTATGTTAACATGTTAAACAATTAATGTGCGTTTAAAAAATTAATGCACACGTCTGAATGTAATAAATTCTGTAAAGCAGAATTAAAAATCGTTCTGTTGCCATTCCATCACTATGGTCACGGTCCTGCGACACAGGCACGTGTTCGTCGGTCATCATTCCAGTCACCCTCTCAATTTATTCTACTACAATATTAGCAACATAATGATGCATTAATTAAATGCATGCATTTAAAAAAGTAGCGCATGTGTTAACGCTGTCAAAAAATAACATCTCATCAGCACTAGTAATGAAATATGAGCTAATGCTCACGAGACGCACGAAAGCCTACAGTAGTTCCTGTTCACAAATTGTGTTCGTATTCTCCAGCCATTTTGTCGCAATTCACTCTTGAAGTGTACGCCGCACAGTTGACTTCTACCGGGATACTGCTTTTTGATGTCCTCTTGCACAGATTTCCTCAAAACTAAAAAATCAAAACTTGGACCATCGAAATTAACGTTCAATGCTGAAAATTTCATACGCAGCTTGTCCATGCCTATCTCGATTGATTTCGGCGCAATTCGCTCTTGAAATGTGTCTCGCAGCCCGAAATCACCAAAAAATACCATAAAACCCCCTATTTTGGTGTTCAAGATCATCCAAGATCATTGAATTCAGTGGCAATCGAGAGCCAGTGTACGACTTTTTATTAGTCATTAATAGTAACCTAGGCCCTATCTCGCACTGTTACCGACATACAGCAACTTATTGGCTGAAAATCGCAAATTTTTACTACCCCTCTCATTTAGTGTCCTCGTTTGGGGTGACACCCTTTAAATTTATGGAAAAGCTTCAAGGTTCCTGAAACTAGAGTCTTCCAGGCAGCCGATGGTGAAAATTTGGTGATCCTATCTTGCACAGTTTTTGACCGATCCACCCGTGTGACGGATGGACAGACAGACGGACAGAATTGCGATGGTTAAGACGTGCTAAAGCAGTAGCTGCTTTCATGCATAATAATTGGTAGGTGGTTGCCTTGTCACGGGGAGTGAGTCGAGTCCAGGGCTTGTCTGCTTTGCGATCGTACATCTCAGCCTCTGTAACCTCAATGTAGTCACAGAACTTTATGATCTTTCGCTCCTTCAATTCTTCCACCGTTGGCCGGAAACTCAGCTAAATACACACAGATTTACTCATTTATTTACTTGTTTATTCATGTATTTATTTAGTTATTATACGGTTTATACACCCTGATGAACTCACAGCACTTTATGACCTTCCACTCTTTGACTGTGGGTCAGTTACATCAGCATTATAATTCTTTTTTAACCTGACATAACCTAGCTAATACTTCAATCCATACTAAGTTGTCCAGATTATTTTACTGTTAGCAGAAATTGCAACAAAGGCTGTGCTATGCATTTTGTAACGGCATATTAAGCATTAAGCATTTTTTGTTCGTTGTCCATTTCAAATTACTTGGGGTACCGCTACATTACACAAACAGTGACTGGCATCAAGGGGTCAACAATGAGTATTGGTTTCCTCAGCTGCATACATCCTCATGACTTCTAGTCCTTGCGCACTATACGTTCTTAATGTGGTGAAGAGGAGTATATAAGATCAGTGTAATATTGATGACTGACTGATGACCTCCAATCCTGGAAGAGCCTTCCTGGAAGAACTTTAAATGGCCATATCTCAGCAACTGATCATCCAGTCAACTTCCAGTGTTGTGTGACGTGTGTACTGTGGCTAAATCGTAGGCTACGTCGTAGCGTCGCGTGACCCGCGCCTATATTGTGGCTAAATGGTAGGCTACGGCTAATGCATGTGAAGAGTACATTAGATTGGTTACAATCTAAAAATTTTTCTTGATGACTGGTTGGTGACTTTCGGTGCATTTGTGAACGTCACGTGATGTGATTTAGACCAATTGCATAAGTGTATTTTGCGGTGAAGTATAACAAAAATAAACCTCTGTTGACTGATTGAAGAATGGAAAAACAAAATCTGTGTCAGTTACCTTGCGGATCAGAGTTCGTTTGGTTTCTTCTTTTTCTCGTTGCAGCTCTTCCAGTGTGCACTCTACACGCAGGCACCATAAACACTTGCAACCAATACCTGCAATTAATGCTTGCAATCACTCTAACAGAATGGCCACAAAGCAGGAAAAAAATTCCATGGGCTTTCCAGGTTTTTCCAGAGCCACAAGCTTACTTTTCCATAGGTTATCACTAATAGCAACAAAAAGTAAATGCAATAACGATGACGTAGGAGAGCTCCAGCTACAAATGTATCTCACAGCATTTTTGCACCACAAAAACCGCATCTGGTGACACTATTTTGTTTGTCACAGTTTTCACTGAAATTGCACAGAATTCCTTCCAATTCCCTGAGTTTTCCAGACTCAAACAATTCTCCGAGCATTGCAGTTTTCCAGATATGAGCCCTGTAACATATCTCTATGGTCTCTGTAGGGCATAATGCAAATTTATCATAAAAAAATAAATGAGACACATACATAAAAATGGCCAGAATTTTTACTGCAAAGATTCCACCAAAGCAGACCACTCAATTAGTTTATCTTAATGACCCACCTAATAAAAAAAATTCCAAGCAAAAAATCGGATTTTTGGTGCTAACCACCAATGAAGTTCTACATGCAGGCACCAAAAATAATTGCAACGATTGCTAGCAATACAATACAATACAATACAATACAATGGAAAATTTGCACTCAAAAACTGACAAACACACTGTCAGTTTAATCTAGCATATAAACTAAAAAGAACTGAAATGTTTAAAAGAAAAATGAAATGAGAGATACTGAGAATAGAAATAGTCCTAAACGTAAAACTGACAAAAATTCGAAAAATGAATGAAGTAAAGACAACTAAAATAAGAAAAAAACTGAAAAGGTAAGAAATGAAGAATAATAATGAAAACTAAAAGTCAGAAAAAAAAAATAAAAAGAGCAAACATAAAAACCGTGAGCAGGTCCGAATAGCCGCGGAGTCAGTCCGAAGGGGTGCCAGATGACTATGGAGGATAAAATTTGAGAAAAAGAA
>Ga0209367_1000927_pt1 | contig 33486 bp, 31 predicted proteins | sample WorMetLIZISLAND2_FD_187412 | JGI IMG/M metagenome (GOLD analysis project Ga0209367, IMG submission 187412) | Marine gutless worms symbiont microbial communities from Max Planck institute for Marine Microbiology, Germany - Olavius geniculatus... ... | reverse complement strand
GCTAATATGCGACTTCCTATTAGTGATCAATAGCAACCTAGGCCCTATCTCGCACCGTTTAGCCACAATACATCTGCGACAGGCGGACGTATGCCATAAGCTCAACCGTTACTTAAGTATGGTCGGCTAAAAATGTAATTGATATCTCGGTGAAGACTTGTGCTCTCCGAGTGCTTGTGCAGTAATTTTGGCTGAGCTGAGTATCGAAGCGGTGCCGTGTGTGGCGTATTCAGAAGTGCAAGACGTGTTTGATCTGTTTGACTTCTGGGACGGTCGCGACAGCATGGTGGATGGTGTCAAGGTCGGTGACTTTTTGCGCTGTTGTGGACTGAACCCGACACAGGCTCTTGTGCTGGCCAACGGCGGAACTGCCAACGTCGGTACGTGCACTGGAAATATTGTACGTAACTCTTGTTCGCCAACCAATCCGCTTTCGTTGAAAAAATTGCTAATCGTTTGTTATTCTTGTGCATCGCCAACTTCCTCACTCATCTTCGTCAGCCACATCTTGATCTGCCTTTTCCCGACTTGTCATTCATCTGAACTCGCCAGTTTCAGCACCATTCTTACCATCAATCACTTTTTCATTCTTTCATTCAGTTGCAACCTGACAACTTTTTCTTTTTCTCGAATTCCCGTTAAACATTTGACACTTTTCGAAGAACTGACTTCACGGGTCTCTTGTCTATTCACCTTAAACCCGGAAACGAAAACGTGAATGAATAAATGAATAAACTATTCACCGATTTTTCTTGCTTGCGTTTTTTGTCCAGTTTTTAATCTCGTTTTCGTTCTTTTTGCTTCTTTGTTTTTTTTAATTTTATATTTTTTTTAAGAATAATTTTTCTTATTTTTTTATCGTTACGTACTTGTTTTATTTCTTTCATTTCAGTTCCATTTAAAGCAGTTTATTTAGTTCATTTAGTAAATATATGCTAGATTAAATATCACCTGGGTTGCGTGTTAGTTTTCTAGCGCAAAACGTGTATCGTATCCTGTATCATAATGAACGATACTGTGATAATGATACGTAGTAGGCGTGCCGTGTGCTGATTTATACAAGAAAAGCCTGCTAACGCAAAGGGGAACGCGCAACAGCCGTGGGATTCTAAGTCATTCACTACTCTGTGCATCACCCTACATATGCCTATTTGAAACCAGGGAAATTTGATAGCTTAGGTTTACTAACAGTTACGTGATGGAATTATATTTGTTTCGAGATTAAGGCAGCGCATGTTACGTCGTGTAAAATATACGAATTGTTGCAAGCACAAAATAATTACAATCGCAATGACTGAATGACAAGACGATGGCGTTGGCAGGAGAGAAAGCGTACAAGTTCGAGGAGATTCTGCCGATCTTCAAAGCAGTGAACTCGAACCCTGACAAGGACCCGGGGACGCTGGCGGAGTTTCTGGAAGCGTTCAAGACGTTCGACCGCGAGGGACAAGGTTTCATCAACGGCGCTGAGCTGCGCCATGTTCTCAAGTCACTCGGTAGGTTATGCCACCGTCGCACTGCATGTTCAACAAGTTATAGGACTACGCGGTGCGGCAATAAATACAATCCTCTAGGAAAAAATTTTATGTCTTCGGAAATGTAACAATATTTTTCGCAAAAATTTACGTTATTTATGGAAGAAGATTTGGATCACATATCCTGTAAATTTTAGAACAATATTTAATTTGGTTCAGTTCAAAAATTATAACTATTTTAGCGTAACAACTGCATGATTCAAACGTTCACAGCTGTCTCTACCTAATTGTAGGCACTAATTTATCTATTTATGTGAAAATCTGCGGTTCTGCTGCCAAATCTACAGCACTGCTACTTTTAAAAATCGAAGAGTCAAAAACTGCTACAGCTTTTTGGTGGTTGCAATTTTCAGCGCCAATTTCGATCCCCATATCATCGATTTTACGTTCGATATCATCCGATAGCTTACATCGGTTTACTGTTAGCCTCAATCCACAAATCCGACCTATTTGCGGTAGGCTGAAACAACTGCGGGCTGCCTGGAGGGCGTTCGAGCTTAACGATATTCTGTTTACATCACTGCAGCTAGGGGCGCCTGTCGCTGAATCCGATGGATGCGGCACGCCGCCGCTCGTTCAATGAATGATGAATACACGTCAGGCGCGACTGCGTTAGCGTTGCGCGTTACCGGAAAAATTGCAGTCAAAAATAAGTACCGCCATATCGGTATATTTTACACGAAGTAACTGAACGCGTCTCTTCGGCTTCTCAAGTCAGTGAATTTGATTATAACCACTGAATCGTAATTGCCGAAACTTAGCTTATAGGCTATGTTGTTTGAATGGCAACTACTAATAACAAACGAACTGATTTGTGAACCTGACCAATAGAATTCTGTACTCCTGACACAAGGTCAGGTCAAGTGCCATCCATCATCGACAGGTAGGGGGCTCGATGGACTTCTTTTGCAGTTACTTCTTCTCAAAAATTATAACTATTTTAGCGTAACAACTGCATGAGTCATTCAGTCATTACGATTGTAATTATTTTGTGCTTGCAACAATTCGTATATTTTACACGACGTAACATGCGCTGCCTTAATCTCGAAACAAATATAATTCCATCACGTAACTGTTAGTAAACCTAAGCTATCAAATTTCCCTGGTTTCAAATAGGCATATGTAGGGCGATGCACAGAGTAGTGAATGACTTAGAATCCCACGGCTGTTGCGCGTTCCCCTTTGCGGTAGTGAACGGTAAGTTTGGCAGCATCGTTGATAGTCAGTGGCACATTTAGGATTTGGCAAAGGGGGCCATGGCGAGCGCGCAGAGCGCGAGCCTATAACGGAGGTCTGGGGGCGGAGCCCCTACCCCCAGCGGGGTCCAGGGGCAGAGCCCCTGGTCGGAGGGTAAAAGGGCGAAGCCCCCCTGAAGCTAAAACACTTTTTGCTTTTGAACGTTCAATGGAAGCCGCAAATTTGCCCATTTTTTTCTGAAATTCGGAAACGCAGAAAATCACAGCGTCATATCAGATGCAATCTCACATGGCGATTTTAATCGCATATTATATCGGTATGAAAAAAGACCATCAAACATTGTTGAATTTTGCAATTCTTGCTGGAAAACGGCAAAAAACGCACATTTTCAGTCGCCTTAAAACATTTTCATGGTCGGGCCAAAGGGGGGGGGGCATCGCACCGTGGCCCTCTCCCTAAAAACGCCACTGTTGATAAGTCATATCCAGCCAGTTTTGCACCCAGCGCCTGCTTGGTTGACCTCTCGATCTTGATCCAGGGACAGCACCGACGATGATGTCTTTCTCTAGGTTATCTCCTTCTGAGCGCATAGTACTTCAGCTTTCTAGCATTGACGTTGGGTACGAGTTCAAGGTCGTTGCCGATCTCTGCTAAGACACTGCCATTGGTCTTTTTTGTACCCATGAGATACGATGAATTTTTCTATATCCTGACATTTCAGGTGACTGGATCTTTTTCAAATCTTCTTTGTTCATCGTCCAACTCTCACATCAATATGTAGCTACCGGCCAAACTAGGGTAGACATAGGCTGTCTTTTCTTGGTTTTTATCGAAAGTCTCTTACCCTTCTACAGCTTGTCAAGTTTATACATGACATTTCTGGCTTTATCCAGTCGACACTGACACAAGACTGGTGGCTATTCTGTTTGCGTCGGTAAAACTAGAATTACAATTGAACTTTAGGCCCTATAAGTTAATGCGTATTAAATTTCACAATCGTTGGCTGACAGACCCCGGTACTTGACGATGTGACGCTATACCAGCATACCGTACCGTTTCTCCGCAAACCGCCGCGCAATACCGAAAATGCCGGTATTTCGTGCAGCTCTAGACTGCACGAGCGCCAGGCAATGAAAAACGTGCACGCGTCGCGTCGGCTATTTAGCGCAACTGCAGTGCACCGATTTAAAACGACGCGCAAACGCTCACCACAGACAAGTGCAGTGACAGCTGCTGCTGCTGATATTTCAGACGCTGTTAACTCTGTAGATCTTGACCGCATTATGCATCTTTCCCGTCTGTTTGTCTGTCTGTCTGTCTGTCCGTCCGACTTTAGTCTAGTATTTACTAAGGTAAGGTAAAGGTGTCATACCCCAACTGGGGCGTAGGCGGGGTGCTCATCTCCCTTCCTTAGGCCTTTGAGCCCGTAGGTGGATAAACCACTTGAGTCCGTGACGCATGGCCAGTGCGACGCCAGACCTACGGTTACTTTCCCAGCCTCGGGGCATCACCGCCCTTTGACTGGTACCAAATTATACTGCTTGGTGACAGAGGCACATGTGTGTGAACAACTTGCCTAAGGTCGTTACCCGGCAGTGTCCGGTGCAGAGTCGAACCTGCGCCCCTGAGTGACCTCAGGATTACAAGTCCGGCACGTTACCGTTAGACTACCGAGAAAACAATACATCATAAGTCATTGTATTTTTGAATTACCGTGTATCAATACTCAGGTTTTTATTGCAGGTATAACTTACAAAAATGGAAAAAAAATAATAATTACTTTGGAAATATAGCAACAATATGCCTATTCAGATTCTAGTTTCAAAAATAGGATAACAAACCAGGCCTACTAAAATAGAAAAATAAGCGTAGCTTTGGTATGCCCCACCTCAATGACTCATGCATACACTAAAAATGAATACCCTCTAACTAAGCACATAGGCCCGTTAACTGCATTGTTTCTGTGCCACCCTATATTTCGGTTTTGTTGCAATGACAGGAGAACGGCTTCCAGACAACGACGTTGATCAGATATTCAAGCTGACTGGCATTGAAGAAGACCTCGACGGCAACATTAAGTACGAAGGTTAGTTTATAACGGATGTCGCAAAACGAAGTTATCTTTTAGGCTTACACAGTGAGTCGAAAAAACAACAAACTTTTTGTCCATGCCATCGCCAAATGTTCAACGATTTTCTTTCAACTCTTTCAATGCATTAAGATGCTATTTTAAAATATGCCCTGGAATGAGTCAATAAGTCAAGGAAAAAGAATCACGTTGATTATTCAGCATTTCGTGAACTTTTTAAAAAAATGCGTTTCATAAAAACGGCTTTTTGACGTTGAAAAAGATTCCACAAAGAACTTTGCGTATAGCCTAGGGGTAGGCCTATATTATCTAACAGTTTGCAGAATGAGATCTATTTTAGGCAGTTGGTTGGCGAAGATGCGATATTTCGCGTCACCTTCTTTCATGCCGTATCAAGCATTGGCGGATTAACCACATACAACAAAATCCGTAGGCTTCGTAACGTCACGTCCACTGTCGTCTTTTCTCAGAAGACAAACACCCGGCCGCTACTTTTACTAGCGCCGTGGGTTCCGTTGTAGACTCTCGAGCACCCATGGCGGGTTAGCTTATAATATTGTTAACTTAAGTCCGTCTATGGGCATGTGTGTAAGCTTACAAACTGATCTGTGTTCGTCTGTCAAGCCCAGATCAGGCTGTAGGACAAAATAAGATGCTTTTAGCGCCTCAAATTCGGCGAGTTTCTCGCCGACATTGTGCGCTTTATAAATGTATTTACTTACTTACTTACTTACTCTCGGACACTCGTGTGGGCTCAAGCAAACTTAGAGCACACGTAGTGCACGTGTATATTGAATACGTTTGCTTCATCGTGTAAACGCGGTATAAAATATAATGACGTCGGATCGTATTGATGTTGTCGTGCAGAGTTTATCAAGAGAGTGATGGCTGGCCAGGCGGGCGGAGAAAAGAAATCTCATATTCCATCGCTGTTCCACTGAACACCGAACCCGGTCGTCTCTCTCAGTCTCAGAGTCGTGATACAAGACTTCAACTAGGGCATAGAGCGTCGTTCTTCACGGTGACGCATGAGCGGCTGATTTCACTGCATCTGCAATACTACTAATATATAGGGCTTGCACACTTGCAATAAAAAAACAATAGCCTACAATAAAAAAACAAAAAGCCCAGCTGTCACTATGGATAGCCGACCGTACTAGCTGTCAATGAGCAATGACCTTCAAGATCAGCCAAGGTCAATGATTTCCACGTAATCTGACAGGGCGTATGCTACTTTCTATTAGTGATTAATAGTACCTTTGGCCGTATCTCTCACCGTTTCTGAGGTAGGCCTATGGCCAGTTTTCCGTTGAAAAACGCACTTTTTTCCTACCCCCATCATTCAACCCCCACTTTGAAAATGTTCCCCTTGAAGTAGATCGCTGAAATTTTGCATGCCCGAGTTTCACACACGACTAATTATTCGTGCAAAAAGCTTTTTCCTTTACGACCTACCCGTTATAGCCAGGGTACATCCGTTACGGACGGACAGACGGACGACAACCATGCCAATAGCTCGACCGTTACTTAAGTACGGTCGGCTAAAAACAGCTGGAGACTGTCGGTGTCGACTCCATCAAGGGGTCTACGCTGCATCACAGAGCAGATCGTGACGCTACAAACTTAGAACTTGTATTGTTGAACGAATTCGTATATAGGCTGCAGCAGCCTACAACAAAAAAAACTAAATCGTTTTGCTGAAGTTTTATTGCACATGCGCAAACCCCGTATTCAACCGCGCGCCAACGTCGACTGCTATAAACAGCTTAGAGTAGTTTTAAAATCCGCAGTGAAAATGAAGCCGACTTTTACGATCAGTCAACGTAATTGTCAACAAAAGGTTCTAACGGGTGACAGAATTTGTAACCAATAAGTTTAAGTTTTTGATCGACAACTTCGTGCAGCGTTCTGATTACTAGAAAGCAGCATCTCTCATTTTATAATGCGGTTATGATAATAGGCAGCAATGCGGATTTTGTCTGATCGTGTTTCCGCATGTTCGTCGATCTGTCCTCTACCGGCTTCTAACCCAAACAAATAGCCCAGCTGTCGCTAGGATATCAGAAGGTACTGGTTGTCAGTGACCTTCAAGGTCATCCTACGTCGATGATTTGCAGGTAATTTGAAAGCCAATATGCGACTTCCTATTAGGCCTAGTGATCAATAGTAACTTAGGCCCTATCTTGCACCGATTAGCCACAGTACATCGGTGACGGATAGAAACCATGACACGGTCGGCTAAAAAGGCGTAGAAAAACAAAACTGGCGTGGAAGTCTCAATACCAAGGCATAAGTAATTGGTGCACTGATTCTCAGAGTTCAAAAGGTCAAAGGTTGCAATCACGTACAGGTAAGGGCTAGACGTGAAAAATTCCTGTCCTTCCGGCTATCACCCTATTGGACCCTCAAAAATAATGGTTCAGTTTTTGTTTCTTTTCAAAGTTTACTGGAAAAAAATGTTTGCATCAAGTCCGTTATCCTGCAGTATTTTTACTCTAGCTCTCATGGGTGCTATACACTGTGTAACTTTGTTCTTTACTAGTTGTTAAACATTACATGGTATGCCATAAAAATAAATCAAAAATTAATTCTCATTATTCCGCCATCCCTATACTTGTTCGCCAGATTGTAATTGTAACTGGCCTGCACAGGACTAGCCAGATGGCTGCATAATATGTTGGCACTGGGCTAACTGATTAAAATTAGCAGTAGCAGAGTGGCACCAGTTTTGTGGCAAAAAATCAAGGACTTACCTTTTTGGACTTATTCCCGTGATATTTCACCACATCATGTTGGACAATTCTGGCATTGTATGAAAATAATTTTCACATCGCATACATGATTATTTTGAAAAACTGACATTCAAGGACATTTAAAAACCCTCTTCCGTCAAATTCCAAAACTTTAAAGACCCTATTTGGTTTACAAGGATTTTGCAGGTCCTGTAAAAATTTTCTCAAAGACTTTCAGGAACCTGCGTAGTCATGACGATGTCAACTAACAGCCAACACATTCGATCGAACACAATCACAACAACCATATCTTGTACACAGACAAAGTATCACCAACATTCTGAGATGATGCAAACCTGCATGTACTAAAAACTTCACACGCATAACACTAGTTTCAGCTTCAATTTCACTACTTAAAGACACACATAAAACTCATACGTATACTATGCCAGTCATGCGAGAGACGTGCAAATAAAAGTCTTAATATTGTAGTGGACAAATGGACATACTTCGAACCATACTACACTGTGGGCCATAAAAAACGTGGCACTTTACTTTTGTCACTATATTCGCTGATTATTAACCAAAATTCTAACACCGTCACACTCTGCAGGCAGTTTGCAATAATGTGATTATTGTATATCCCAACACACGGTAAATGTATTTCTACACTACCTTGTAAAATGGCAATGTAAGCAAAAAATAACAATAACAAGATAATGCTCATACGAACATGGAGTCTGTCCAATGCATTTCGACAGTTTACAGTATACGTCCTTATAAATATAATCAGTGAGCTGCTTAGACTAGTAAAAAGAAAATCAAAAAGTTTAATTTTAAATTGTACAGCAGCAATGTTACTGTGATCCTTCGCTATTATTATAACTGAACAATTAACTTTGTCAGTCATGAGACCATTCAATTTGTCACCAGCGCTTTACTATAAATGGTCCATCGTCACCATACGTCTATCTTGCACCGTTGTGAAGATATGGCGCCTCAAAAATGATGAGGTCACGAACTTGACCTTTTGGGGTCACGTGACGTCATCGGTCACGTGACCATTCGACTCCCAGAGGTCAACTACCTATGGGTGGTCCATATGACCATGCGTCTATCTTTCACCGTTATGGAGATATGGTGCCTCAAATATTGAACACATGAACGTGGACATGGAAAGAAAGATGGAAAAAGGGAAAGAGATAGAGGAAGGGGCGGGAAAGAGAAGGGAAAGGGAAAGTGGAAAGGAAGAGAAAGGGAAAGTGAAAAGGAAGAGAAAGGAGAAAAAGAATGGAAGGTAAAGGGAAGGAAAATGGAAAGGAAAAGAAAAAAGAGGAAGGGAAAAGGGAAAGGGAAGGGAAAGGAAAAGGAGAAAGAATAGGGGAAGGAAAAGAGGAAGGGGAAAAGGAAGGGAAGGAAATGTAAAGGGAAGGGGAAGCGGAAGGTAAAGGGAACGGGAAGCGGATGGGAAAAGGGAAGGGAAAGGAAAAGGGGAAGAGGAAAGGGCAAGGGAAAGCGAAAGGGGAAGGAAAAGGAGATGGAAAAGAAGATGGGGAAGGGGAAGGATAAGAGGAAGAGAAAGAAGGGAAAGGGAAGGTGGAAGGAAGAGTTTAAAAAGTTGGATGTACAGACGGTCACTCAGGGGATTTTATACTCTGTCAAATGCTATGCATCGCATTGGACAGACAATAACAAAAAATTAGGTCAACGAAAAAACACTTCATACCAACATTATGATAAATAATCTGTATGACACTAGCCTGTGTTAGACTCACACACTCTAGTGACATAGAGACCATTCACTGCAATGTTGGTTTAAAATGTTTTTTTTTCAATTTTACCAAAATGTTTGTTTGTTATTAGCGTTATGTATGCACATTTCATTGATATTTCACATGGTAGTGTAAAAACGCATTTACGGTGTGGTGGGATAATCGCGTTATTGCAAATTGTCTGCTGAGTGTGCCAGTGAAAGAATTTTGAAAATCAATCAAGAATTGGTGAAGATATGGACAAAAGTAAAGTGCCACATTTTTTGTCCCACCCTGTACATCAGTGCTCTTAGTTTGGCAACAGAAAGGCTTTGCTTGTAAAATACTGCCACAATGATGACTGAAATTTTACTTTTGGGTCAATGGCATAACTCGAAATAACTCCCAGACAAAAATGCATAGGCCTAGCTGAAGTCGTCAGTGCTGATGTTCTGCAAAACTTCGCATATGTCTGACAATTAAAAGCTTCATGAAAACTGAACAGTAAAATTCATCAATTACGACCAAAAAATTGTTTGTACCTGAACGTTTCGACTTCCACCGGAAGTCTTCGTCAGGAGAACCACAAGTTTTCATCATGAAAACTGCTTTTTGTTAGTTGATAAAACCAATTTAAGTGAAAGAACCTTCATATGCTATCAGTTATTAGTGACATCTTAACAGCACTCTGACAGTGACATCTGCCATATCATCAGTTTTACACTACACTCACACTGCAGCAGCAACTAAGATGCCTTCATTTTATACTACACTGTGGGCCAGAAAAAAAGTGGCACTTTACTTCTGTCAATATCTTCGCCGATTATTGACCGATTTTCAAAATTCTTTCACTGACACACTCTGCAGACAATTTGCAATAATGTGATTATTATATATTCCATCACACAGTAAATGCGTCTCCACACTATCTTGTGAACTATCAATGAAATATGGTTACATAATGATAATAACAAACATTTTGGTAAAATTGAAAAAAAAAACACTTCAGACCAACATTGCAGTGAATAGTCTGTATGACACTAAACTGTGTGGGTCTAACACAGTCTAGTGTCATCGCAATGTTGGTCTGAAGAGTTTTTTTCATTTACCTAAATTTTTGTTATCGTTAGTTTTTGCTTACATTTATATTTCACAAGGTAGTGTAAAAACACATTCATGGTGTGGTATGATATATAATAATCACATTATTGCAAATTGTCTGCAGAGTGTGCCACTGAAAGAGTTTTGAAAATTGGTTGATAATTGGCAAAGATATTGACAAAAGTAAAGTGCCACGTTTTTTACGGCCCACAGCATACATTAAACACATTACAAATTTCATTTGTCAGCAGCAGTCTCTGGTGAAGTCTGTCCCTCATCTGCATAGCTAGCAAGTCCCGGCTTACTCAGATCACACACAAGAAGCTGTTCTTCGCACTGTGCATGCTGGCGCAAATGTCTCGTCAGATGCCCTGACCGAGAGTACTGCTTATCACATATAGGGCATTTGTTCGGCCGTTCACCCGTATGAGACATCATATGCTCACGCAGGTAACACGGCGATGAGTAACGATGTCCGCACATCTGACACTCATGCGGTGCCTCATTCGTGTGTATGTACATATGCCGCTTGACAGAACTCGGCTCCGAAAACCGTTTGTCGCAGACGGTGCACTGATAAGGACGTTCACCCGTATGTACCTGTTGATGCCGTACTAGATGACTGTTGTTGCGAAACTGTTTCTGACACAAACCGCAGCTGTAGATCTGTCCGAGTGATGCATCGACTTTGGGCTTCTTCGGACGACTCTGGTCCAAGCTTCTCTCATCAGATGCTTCATCATCTTTTCCTGACAACGACTGGCAAACGTGACTTTGGAGATCGATGGATCGAGCAAACCGTTGATTGCAGACGGCACATTTGATGGGTGCCATCTCTGGCCAGTGGAAGCAACGATGCAGTGCATAGAGGCCGTAGTTTGAGAACTGCTCGCCACACACAGGGCACTGGCAGATCTTGAGACCCGACGACTCGGGACGTGGCAGTTGATAGGGAAAGTTCGACGGTGTGATGGACGAGGGACAGATACGCTGTTCTTGATCGGAGAATGCGGGAAGCAGCAACGTGAACTGGCGCGAGTTGTCTGCTGTTACTTCTTGCATGAAATCCTCACTTCCACTGTCTTTGCCAACCAGTGAAGCTCCTGTCACCCACGTATATATTTTAATTAGTACAGATAAACGAAAAAATCACAATTCGGTGATAACAAAATACATTATCTGAACAGGTAGTATCAAACCTTTCAAAAAATGTGCTATTAGCGTGCTACAAGATAAATTTTATCACCCACAACCCCATTATGTAACTGGGTTGCCCTCAAAATTAAACTGGACCTCTACACCTTCCTCATTGTCTCTACAGCCATATACGCCAGCGAGCCTTGGAAGAGTACAGCTAGAATATGTCAGCAGCTGGACGTCTTTCACCAGCGCAACTTACGGAAGATTCCGGGCATTACATGGAAGGACCACGTGACTAACATGGAGGTGCTAAGCCGGACTGGGCAGCGAAGATTACAGGACATTGTAGCAGAGAGACGACTTCGGATGGCAGGTCATATCATCAGGATGCCACCTGGAAGACCAGCCAATCACGCCATGTCATGGACCCCTAGCCCCTGGTAGTGGCAGATGAGGTTGTCCAATGAAGACTTGGTGGACTACATTTAAAGAAAACCCAGTGGACCGAGGAGTTGATTGGAACAGCATCCGGGCTGTGGCTACAAACAGAAGCAGATGGCGAACTTTTGCTGCCCATTGTCCTGTCAAGGACCGGAGGATCTAAGTGCTATATAAGTAAGTAAGGCCTACAGTACTGTGGATTTTACTCGAATCAATGACTGATTGATACAAACGTAAGTAAGTAAATAAAACGTAAATTTATATAGCGCATAACGCTAAAAATTAACCTCTAATGCACTCCAATACAACAACTCAACCAGCAGTTTTTGTACTATAGTTAAATCTACCACGAAGCTTATTCATTAGCACACGTCATTCGTCTAATAGCGATTTACTCTAGATAATGTCTTCAGCATCGGTGATATAATCGCAACGGCCGTCAACCAGGACTTTGAAGGCCATGTAATGACGTACATAAACCGTCACACAACCGCGTGTGCTTCCTGGTGCCAGTAACCTTTACTGCAGTGCACCAATGACAGGAGAAACCGCCAGGTATGGCTGGCGGGCTGGCGATGTCACCCACCACGCTAATTGCCACACATTTGCTATATGTCTGTCGTGCGCCGATTGTGACTTACAGTGTGAGACGGCATGCTGTGGAGAGCGGATACCCAGTAATCCTTCCAATCTGTCATAAACGCCAACCGTTCTACAAGTGTACTTCCCCCTTCCCCCGCGCCACTCTTCCATGCACTCTTCCCGCCACCATTGTTTGCAAGCAAATCGAGATAACTATCGTTGCATGGTGGCCGCCGCCCGCCGCCGGCTGCTGTTTGATCTTGGCTTAAACAGCAGACAGCGGCAGGCGGCGACCACTTATACTGAGTAAGCGGATAACGATACTGGATTTCACAGTCAAAAAATATCGCCCAATACCCAATCCACCCCAATACTGACCAGTACTGGCCAATACCCAATACCCCAATGCTAGTATTGTTCGAACCCTACTGGATTTAGTGACATTAATTATTCGATATTAAACTCATAAATATCTCACCAACAGTGCCACAGAGATCAAACTGCATCTTCTCCCTACACATTATGAACAAGAAAGCAAACAACTAATAGACTAATTTGGTCAAATTTATGTATTACACCGTGTCTCAATAAAAAATGTGCCACTTCTATTTTTTAAATAATTCTGTGAAACATTGGCCGATTTTGATATCAGCATGAAAAAACTTGACGTAAATTATTGTAGTTTAGCCCTCCTCACCTTATGACTGTCTCTACACTACCTTGTGAAATGCAGAAGTCAAAGTTTGGCCATTTACAACAATGAATTCATACTGGGGAGTGCATGCATCAACTCACAAAATCACTGAGACCACAAAATCATTGAAAATCTGTTGAATAGTTAACATTAATCGTATTCATTTCAAGATCGTACATTGAGGAACTGAAATGATGCATCAACAGCGAGTGAGCTGCTCTGAGTTGTGCGTTATTAAACGTGCTGTTGGTGAGTGGCATCAAAGTACACTGCTTGCATTTTTCTTGATGTTGTGTGCCCAAACTCATCAAAATGCCAAAGTTTCAAAGTTATTCCAAAAAAGTGGCACATTTCTATTGAGACATGCTGCATATGATTAAAATTCATTAAAATTAAAACAGACCAAAAATTAAAAAATTTTCAGCAAAGAAAACAGCTGAAGACAAGATCCTGCATGTGATTTGCCCAAGCCAGAGCTAAGTATTCATCCCTTTCAAACATACTATCCACGTGAGACAATGTAGTATCTTTTACTAATTTCCTTGAAAAAGCTAAAGACAAAAATACAGCAAATGTCATATCAACCTCCCACCGAAGCTTACGTATATGTAAAGTTTAAACTTCAATCAATTACTTATCTTATAAGCACCCAGTCAGTCAGCCACATAGCCAATCACTGCATTATGACCACACCTGCACAAAACTGGTTTTTTGTTCCTTCAGTTAGCTAACCACCAGTTTAAATCAATTCAGCAGTACAATAACAGCTGTCATTACTGATAACAGCAGCTGTTACCAAACGCATGGTTACGTAAACAGAGAACTCACTCAGTACACTAATAAGACTGGTCAAGATCCAGTAACTGGCTTTAAGAAACATTAACAGTTATTAGTCAGTTGCTACTCAGCACTCACCCAATTTCCAGCATTTCATACATATCCAAACCACGGCCGACAGCTTCTAGATGTTGACGAACACCAGCAAGAAATGTATCCCCAAAGCTCTGTTTGTTTACACTGACATCAGTCTCCATACTACGACATTAGACACTGGACAGAACATGCAAAACATTACAAAGATTAAGAGCTTGATTGTTCAAAAAAACACTGTCCATTCTTTCACTATGTTTACAGCAATGATAGTCTTAATTAAAGTAATCAACAGACACACCACTCAATGCACAACAACTGACAAGCTAAAAAATAACAAAAACAGTCTTTGTACAATACATGATAGATAAGTGAATGATCCATAAAATGTAAATGTACACTAATCAAGTTCAACTGTTCATTAGTTAAGCATGATTTCCACCTAGCACAACATATGCAATGTATGCAATGCCACGAATGCAACAAAAGCAACGCAACTGACACGACAAATGCAAAGAATGGAGAGCTCCGGTAAAAAGCAGATGGGCAGATGTGCAGATCTTACGTCAGCACCATGGCTAGAGTTGGCGAGAGGGCAGATCTTGAGACCCGATGCCTCTGGATGTGGCAGTTGATAGAAACAGTTGATAGGGATAGGGTTAAGATTAGGATTAGGGTTAGGGGATAGTCCATTTTTTACCTGTAGCCAAGGATAGAATGCTATGAGCACAACCGATGCCTTTATTGTGTCTGTTGTATACTGACTTGTGTACATTTGTTGTATCAGTTGCATTTGTTAGTTATTTCCTTGCGTTCATTGCGTTGGCTGGAAACCATGCTTTAGTTTCAGTTTAGATTCAGTAGCCGCCAAGTCAGTGTCACTTTAGTGAATTTAATAAAATCACCAAATCCCTTTCATTTTCTCACTTTCACTGTCTGTTTTTGTCTTTGGTCAGTTAATCGGCAGGGTCCCCAAAGTGAGGTACTGGAGCAACGGCAATGCCAGATGGGTGTAAACAACTTGCCAAGAGTTGCTACTTAGTTCCAGTCGGTGAAAATTCATTTTTGGCAAACCCGGAGGGAATTTGTTACAAGATAATTTTTTCACTAATACATAATATAGATAAAGTAGTTTAGCATGTTAAAAATCCCCTTTCTGCGAAGGTCAGAAATTAAAGTTATTCGCCCACAAACTTCGTACTGAATTTTGTCAGAAATTGGCATTTTTTCTTACTTACTTAAACAGAAGTGTGCTATTTGTAAACACTGCGTGTTTGTGTTTTGTATTTTTACCCAAATATTTTAGCTTTCAACGGTGGAATAAGGGTTATGTGACTACGGGAACGGTTTGTTTATATAATTGAACAGTTAAGACTGTCACATTTGCATATACCGCATGTTTTCAGTTACTCCATCGATTTTGGTGAAAGGGAGTCGCGACCCTTCCGTGAGGAGCCAGAGACACTTCTCTATTTTAATTAGCACCTAGTTTTGCACCGGGACATCGTTCATGATTTTTCTTTACACACCCAGCACTGCCGGCATGTCCACAACCACTACTGGTCAGGAGTCTTAAACTTGTTGAAGTTTGACCATACGCCGAAGAAGAAGAAGACTTTTAGTGCTACCGTCCGTGATACAGGGGCGTCCATCCCCCTCAGCACCAGGTGGCAACCTTTCCAGAACTTGGATGACCTCCCCTTTCCCTCCCTTCCCTTCCTCTCCCTTCCAGTCCTCTCCCATTTTGCCTCCCTTTTCCTCTTCTTTCCTCCCTTCTTTCCCTTCTGTTATTTCCAACCCCTTTATCCCTTTCCCATCTTCTTCCCCTTAGAAGTTGTCAGCAACCTTTTGCCATCAAGTCACCCAAGTCGACTTCCCTTCCATCTTTTCCCCCAGAATCCAACCCAGGGGTCTGAAAGATTTCACAGTCAAATGTGAAAGTGTACACCTACTATGACTATAGTACGACGACAGTAAAATTACTAGAGAAACTGTAAATAATAATAATAAATGCTAATAATAAATGCTAAAAAAACAAAAGCCTTCAAAGAATAACTAACTAGTTTGACCAACTAGTGATGGTGAAATTGGATAAATGAATCAAAACTTACTCGCATTAGTCGTAGAGTATTTCAAAACTAAATGATAAAATGCAAAATTTTCTAAAAATATGACAATGCCGACAAGTAATTGGCATTATAAAACAACACACAACTGATTAATTGAAAGCAGGATGTTCATTTAATCGCACTTATTTCAGTTTCACCGGTTCAATTTTTGGAGTCGAGTAATCGGTATGATGAGTAGTTTGTTTTTTTTGTTTTCGAGAACCAGCTTTTCGTTTTCCTTATGGCGGTGTTTTAGTGGCTTTAGCAAAAATTTTCGACAAAATTGTTTCAGTTGGAGTTAAAATCCGTTTACTGTCCAGAACGGGGGATTTTTTTGCTGCACTTTTGTTGAAGCATTTGCCGGTTGAGTTTGGTGTTTCCTGAGTCATCAGCGGCAGACGCGATGTCTGAGGAAGACAAAGAGGAGATGATGGAAGCAGAAGATGAAGAAGAGGTTGAGCAAGAGGAAGAGGGCGAAGAGGAGGTTGCTGATGACGACTCCGAGTCGCAGCAGAGTCTCGGCGTATGTTGATAACGATAATTATTTTAGCCATTTTGTTGTTATACGTTTTTGTAAGACGACTTGTTGTAGTTCATTGCATTTTATTTATTTTTATCATTGCAATGTTAATAATTGTTGTTTTGACAAAAAGTAATGCAGTAAATTTTATTGCTGTTGAGTTTTTGATGCTGTCATATTTTATTCATTAGGGGCAAATTAATTTTAGGGTCGATAAGTGTTATGAGTTAGCTCAAAAATTGATAATTTTCTGTCAATCATTATATTTATTATACACATGCATGGTTCGTATGCAGTCACAAGGTGTTATTTACCGTGCGCAAATTGCACACACTACGATGGCATATTTTAATCAACTTCTTCTGGAGCACTAAGCAGAATTAAGAGTGCAGTTTGGCGTTTGGCTTGTGGGTAATAATCAACTGCAGTTGAAAAGTGAAGGGAAGCGTTTTTACATTTACATTTGTACAAATACACTGACCGAATATATATCTGGCATTTATCTCGACGATTGAAGCACTAAGTGTGAAATTTAATCATGAAAACTCACGATTTTGTCTGCCTTTACTCATTTACTGCAGAGTGACAAATGATGCGGGTGTGTACATTTAATAACTTTTGGGGTCACTTAGAAATCACACGGCTTGGTTGGTAGCTGATATTCAGCTTCGATTAATGTCTACCTTTACTTTGAAAAAACCGCCGCCAAGAGTTTACACCAAGGTGTCCATTTTTAGATGACGTATCACCACCTATGATGTCATCCAATCCACTTCAGTAGTTCAGACTGTGCGCAGGCACGAAAGTTAACCATGACTTTAATGTAGCGTGCACGGTCTAAAACATTTTGTGCGCATCATCAGACCGTGCGTGCGCATGGTCAATAACACCATGCATTTTCTGTTGCATCTGTTTGTACATCGTTGGATAAATAGAAATATGAGTGTTCGAAACTCGGCTACATAACTTGGAACCAAAGTTATCGAACTAAAATGAATTGATAAAAGGACTAAGAATGAAAGTAATCGGCAAAACATAGTGAGGTTTTGTTTTGTGCTGTGTTGCGGAGACAGTTCTTATTGTTATCATCAAGTATTTTCTCTAATTAGTTTTTATATTGCTGTTTTTGTAGGTGCCAACTTTGACTTTGAAGACACCACCAAAAGCAAAAAAAGAAAGTGACGTTGACTATGAATCAAAATTGGTGAGTGCTGGTATCAGTTGTGTGTTGTTGTCTTGCATTTTATAAGTGCAGTCAGATGCTGAAATTGCATCGGTATTTGACAGCAGGATAGCTCAGTCAGTAGAGCGTTGAATGTCGGGGTCGACTCAGCTCTTCATCCATCGTGTTCGATAAAATGAGTAGCACAGTGTGTGGACATAACAGGGACTCTCTGTTGATGGCTAATCCACCCAACAGAGATGTATGAAATCTCGAGTTGTACTCCCTGGCTCAAGGATATTGCAAAGCGATTAGCTCCTCTATACTGTGGCTACCAGCCTTGCGCAGTATAAACACTTTACCTTATTTGACAGTATAACTAGTCTTTGTGTTATAGTTAAATTCAAGTGGACAACTATTATTGTACTTCAGGTCATTGATACCTAAACAGATTTCCTACATTGGTACTTGTGTGTTCTTGCAGAACTGATGCAAGTTAATACTTAATAGATAGCATCTCCAGTTGTTATTCGGCAATCAGCTAGCTGTTCCAACATGAACTCCTCAGTCTGTGGAGCTTGCTTGTTTCCATTGTCCTGGCCTAATGGGCGACTTCACTTTTTGACTTAGACTTTTGCTGAGACTTTCATTGAGTCTAAACTTCGGTCTAAGTACTATTTAAGTCAAAAAGTGAAGTGATTTCGCTGAGCCGGAATCTACTTCGACTTTAGACGTTAGCTGAGCGAAAACATTGCGAATGGTGACTATTTACAGTCCTATACGTACAGATAGTTTAGTAAACTAAAGCAGTCTGGTACCAAAAATAAACGCCATAATAACTACGTAATGACATAAAACATCATTTGCATAATTACATCATTTGCATGCGTGGCTCAATTAAATAAGCAAGTTCAAGCATAACTAATTAATTCATTTCCTGTTAGGTTTACTAGTTTTCCGCCATTTTAATCGTTTAGTTCAACTTTGGTCTAAGTACAGACTTAGCATTCAGCTTTAGCTTTGGCTCAGCACAAAGGTTCAGCGAAAGTCTAAGTCAAAAAGTGAAGTCGCCCAATGTCTGCGATAAATTTTGCTTGACTGTTTGAGAGACTGACACTTTCTGTTGCCACTTAAATGCTATTTAACTAATTTTTTTTGCTCTTTACAGATTTCGATGCTGGATTAGAAACTGTTTGTGCTTCTGTTGTATACAAATGTGTTGTGTATTCTACCATCATGTTGTACTGCAGTATTCCGTGTTCACTTTGTGCAGCAAACGGATCGGTCGAATCGGTTTGATTTCCTTCTGCAGCAGACGGAATTATTTGCACATTTTATGACCACTGGAGATCCGGCGGCCAAGGGTGGCAAAACTCCGACAAGTCCCCTGAAGATGAAGATTGGCCGGCCTAAGTTGAAGAAGGACGAGAAATCGAAACTGATGGAGGCTGGGGAGTGAGTATTGACTGACCTTTAGTTGTTTTTTGTGTTCAGCTGTAGTCACTCAGAGATGTTGAATGTATCCTCTGGACCATCACACACAGTGTTGCAATGGGTTTCCAAGTAAAGTCCTGGAAAAAATCCTTGAAAATGACGTATATTTCATAGGCTCAAATGGAAAACAAGCAGCAATGGTATATCACCCAGTTTGTGTTGAAAACAGCTAATGTAAGCATTTCGCTACTTTGCTGAAGTTTCTGCAGTAGACTATACTCTGAATATTATAAGTAAATGATGTTATTTCATTATATTTAAATATTTGTGGGTTATGAGAAGGTCCTGGAAAATTTTTCACGAGGATCCTACAAAGTCCTGGTAAAGTTTTGGATTTTTTGTCAGTAAAAGAGTGGGAACCCTGCTTGTAGTCATTTGCATGAATGAAACTCCAAAAATGTTTTGTCTCATACAGAAACATAGTTAGGTATTTGTTGTGTTATTTTCTCGAAGTGCATTTAGCTGGTCATGAGTATATAATTTCTTCCTGTTACAAATGTCAGAGTAAAATTTGCGGTTTCATTCATTACTATGTACCCGTTTGAGTGTAATGGCTTGCAGGGCAGATTGTGTGACTGCAGACCAGCTTTGATTATGTGGAATGGCTGACTGTGTTCTGAAAAAAAATCTGTGCATGGTTGTTGTAGAATGTTGTTAGCAATAGAAATTTTTGTTGTTGTTGAAATTTATTACATATGTTGAACAAGTTTTTGGTGTTTGCACATGCCTTTAATTTTGCAGCATCCATTTGGCTAGTAGCTCGTCAGCAAGTGTTGGCGATCGGTAAATATAATGGTAGCCCATTGAATTTGCTGTTATCAGTGACAAGTTGTACATAAGTTATTCTGCAGTAATTGTTTACTTCGTAATCAGTGTCTTTAGCAGTTTCACATTCGTTGCATGACTGTTAACATAGCGTAAGCTAGATTGTCTTTATTTCGGAGTACTTTTTTGTTTAACATGTTAGAAAATCTGCAGCAAACTAACATTTTCCAGCATAATATTTTTGTTTTTGATTACCTTCGTTGAGTCGGCTAAGGAAATTATATTTTGTAAAGTTTATCTCTGTATACAAGTTTGGTGTTTCTGTGCAAATATTTTGAGATTAATTTCTATGTAATTTTCAAGGAAGGATGCTTACATGTTAGGCACAAGTCAGTTAGCCTTCATACAGGATTCGGATTTTTTTGTGGATCTTGAATTATTTTCCAGCATTGTTTACCATTGGCAGTTATAGCACAAACTCACGTATAGTGGGAAATAAACGGAATTTTATTGTAGTGGAATTTTTTTTGATAAGGTGGGGCATTTTTTAGGTTCCTGGATTTAGATCAGAACTGCATGCATAAATATTTAAAGGATGCTTTATTTACTATTGTGATGATAAGAGATTTCAATAAATAACCAAGAATTAAATGTCACAGTTCTTAGCGAAGGTTTATGTGGTCTGTCCAGTACTGTCTTGTTAAGTTTTTATAACACCCGAGTTCACACTTCATTGCTGATGCTAAATAGTTATGCATTACAGGGTTGATGGTGTTATAGTTAAGAGTTGTAGTTCGGTTTGTTAATTCTTTTAATTTCTGATTTATAGTACAGTTGTTAAGTTTGCATTCTTATCAAGAAGGGCTTGGGTTGTTGTTATGTAGTGCAGCTGTTCATTTCTAAGTTCTGTAGGTGATCAGTAAGTAAGTAATTTATATAGCGCGTTAACTGTAGCAACTTCGAACGCGCTTGATGTGCTACTAATGCAAAGAGTAAAAATGTTTTTGAATTAGTCTTCTACTACTTCAGTGTTTTCTGGTTACGTCCATCTTTTCTTTTGTCATTTACATGTTTGCTTCTACGTGCTGTCTCCATCGCCAACTTCCCCATCCTCCAATCGACAGCATTCTGAGATTGTCTGGAGGATAAGATGGAAGATTATTAGAACTGCCATTACCGTTACATATGCACACTTAAAATGGAGAGCTCTTGCAATTTTAGGTTTAGGTCGTTTTTGTGTTTTGTTTTTGTAAAGGTTTAACTGTCTGTTTCATTATGATTATTATATGTGTGTGCAATTTTGCCTGGAAAGGTCGTCCTCGAGATGATGTATACTGTGTCGGGTGGGACGTTGAACTCTTCTCAATCACTCATTTCACCCCCATCCGCAACTTAGACATGTTCTATAACTTAGCAGGTCTTATTTTTCAGCCCATCTTACTGCGCCACTGCACCTGTTGCACCTTGGATGTAGTCGGCTTCTTGTCTAGATTGTGTACTGTATGAATTACAATGTGTAATGTTAAGATGGTTGCTTATAATGTCGTTCTGCGTTATAAATTCATCAGCGAGTTAACTTTGAATTCTGTTAATTGTTGCAAATCGCAGTGGGTTGTTAAACTTTTTGCCCTTCTTCACATTTCTGTTGAGGCGTTAGATTACACTAATGTTATGACTTTTCAAAACAGATAATTAATGCTGTTACTACCATATGGTTAATTTTTGTTAGTAAACTGTTAGATTTAATATGCTATAAACAAGCTTCAGAGACATTCAGAAAATGTGTGAATATTGGTAGAAAGTCGAAAATTATATGTCTGTTCAAAAAAGTCATGAGGTTTGTTGAGGTTTTCTTGGAAGTTGCCAGTGAGGGCAAAGAAACGGCCAAGTTGTACAATGAGTTGTAGTTGATTTGGTCTATGATAGAATCATCTGCATAATTGCGTATCATTTTATTCAGTCTGTCGCTGCCAACGAGGCTGCTATTTTATCGTGACATTATTGATATTGTGTGGTTGCAGTCACCGACATCGGCGCACAGAGCAAGAAGAAGATGAAGAATTATTGTCAGAGAGCAAGAAGTCAGCACAGGCCATCACTCGCTTCGATGCTTCACCATCGTGTTAGTGCATCGTGACACCCTTTGTAATAGTAGTTACAGGTTAAAGGTGGTGATATAGCTCTTAATGCGAAGCCCATCTCAGAGCTCTAGCTGTTGTATGGGATCACACAGTGTTACCTGCCACCCAACACAGGTGAACACGCCCCACCTTAACTCCAGCCAGATAGGCTGGTACTCGATTTAACTACCCTTGAGGATGGAAGGCTGAGTTGGCTGGTTACATACCGAGATGTTTACCTGCCCTCAGGCAGTCACCCATCAAAGATCTGAATACATAGGTGAAGCTCGCTGCAGCACTTTGCAAACATTAAGGGACCTGGCTTAACCTGATCAATTAAGAATAAACTGACTGTACTAGCAGTAGTGTGATGTTATAATGCAATGTTCAGATGTGAAGGGAGGAGAGATGAGGGACTACCAGGTCCGTGGTCTCAACTGGATGATTTCTCTCTATGAAAACGGCATCAACGGAATTCTTGCCGATGAAATGGTAACCATTGTTTTTGTAACTAGAGAAAATAATGTTGGCCAGAAATGTGAGCTGCATGGACGCATTGATGTGCATAAGGCAGCAAGGCTGGTTGGATATCTAGTAAGAGTAGCTTTAGCCTTGCATCTGATTGGATAGTTTTGCAATATTAGCATACATAGTACATTAAATATTATGTGAAACATTTGGCAAGAGTGAATTTATTACGCTTTACATAAATACAATAGTGGACAGACTACAGGGTTTTTGTCTCTCGGGGGCCTTGTATAACAGTGATAAGGATGGAACTAGACATAATAACGTAGTGAGTTTTAGCGTGTTGCAAGAGAGCAAGAGTAGGTTAAATTTAAGGACTAGTTCACCAGGAATCTAGTGTGAGTGTTGTGTGATGTCGGTGATTAGCAAGTGCCCTTTTCATTGTTGACACAATCTCTGCTTTTTGTTGGTAAGTAGTCCAAAATGTCTTCCACTCTTTATCCTTTGCTCTTTTGCTGTCGGTTTTTTCAGTTGGTGCAGCTGCTTCCAGTTGATTTATTCTCAGACCTGGAAAAGGCTGACAAAATTACTCTCAAACCTTGGTGTGATAAGCAGTAGTAAATACCTTGTTCACAGCAGTATTTTTCATAATGATAGTTCACTTTTATAGCTCGCCGGTAATGTATATTAGAATGGACATGTATAGTAAAGAAACATGGTTTGATTTTTACTCTATTTTTTAAATTGGACAATTTTTTACCATTTCTGCTTGAAAGAAGATTTAGTTCAAGGATCAGTGGAGATTGAAGAACTAACCAATATTTATTTGGAAAATGGTCGTCATAAAAATGGTGCGATTGTGTTTGTTCTGTACAGGGTCTGGGTAAAACCCTACAGACTGTGGCGCTGCTGGGTTACATGAAGCATTATCGACACACTCCGGGACCACATCTTGTCATTGCACCGAAGTCGACGCTGGCGAACTGGATGGCGGAAATTAAGCGCTGGGTTCCTTCGATGCGATCCGTCTGCCTCATTGGTGACCAAGTGCAGCGGGTAAAATGTCAAATGTGAAACTACATTTCAACATTTGTTTTACATGATGTGTTTGTTTCTTAGTCATCGCTTTTACGTTAAATTTAAAATGTTAAATGTTGACTCTTGTGACGCATGTGATAAAGATTGCTTCGGCAATAAGCAGAGCTTTTGTTGGGATATATGTATATATATGCTGTTTTGAGTTTAGGAGTTAGGTTTAGTAAATAGGTCAATTAAATAAAAGCAGATGCACATGCTGGAAAAAAGAATTTGTAAATCAGGAATCAGACTGGATACTAAAATCCGTCTACCAGACCTACATTGTGCCAGTCGTGTTGTATGGGTGTGAAACGTGGACCACTACGAAATACTTGTGTGCCCGCCTGGATGCGTTTGATATGTGGGCGTTACGCAAGATTCTGAGGATCCCATACACCCGTCATATAACCAATGATGAAGTCCGGTCCCGCTCGAATTACCAGCCGCTCTCCAGCATAGTTACTAGCAGACGGCTCCGTTTCTTTGGTCACATTGCCCGCAGCTCTCCTGACAAAGATCACCATCGTGCCATTGCTGCCGCGATACGCAAGCCTCCTCCGGATTGGAGAAGGCCCGCAAGGAGACCCAGTTACACCTGGTTACGTTCGGTGGAGGCACACCTGAGACCTCTGAACATTGGTCTTTCTTCTGCATGGAGAAAAGCTTCTGGGCGGGCAGACTGGCGCCACATCGTGGACACGGCTACGCTCTGGAAGAGTACGCCATAAGAAGAAGAAGAAGAAGATGCACATGGCGTCTTAATGTTACTACAAGCTTTTCTTATCTTTGACTTGTTTACTTTCGGCTTTTGTTCAACCATCTACTTTTCCATCCATAGTTGAGGTTAAATGGGTCCTTATCAGTAAAATACTCATTGGCACAGGAATTTACAGCCTTTAATGTTGCCGAACCAACTATGAAGAAACAGTCTTATGTCCATTGTCTTTGAATAAATTGAACAACAGCAGATTGTAATACATTAACAAATCAACAAATTAAGTTTATTTTCAAGAATTTATATTGCTTACTATGTTGCCATCCGTCATAAAAGACTGCAGTGAAGTCTTGTCTGTCTGTCTGTTCACACAGGCATCTAACTCGAATAGTGATGATTCAGTATATCGAAAATATCGCTGTATCGTTTTCGATATCGATATATCATATTGTATCGTCAAAAAAATATTGAATTTTTGATATATCGAGATATCTTTTATGTGTCACGATATTTTCGATATATCGTTATATTTTACATCAGAAGTTTATATTTTTATTACTGCATTGCCGAAATAACTGGAATAAATAGAGAAAACGACAAACTAACCAAAGCAAACTAACTATAATGTTGTAATTTAACGACACTTATGACAGTCTCTAGTTCATTTGTAAGTTCACTGACACATTTTAGCATATACATAAAGCAAACTGCCTTGCTGAATGTTCGCATCTTGTTCTTATGCTTGTATAAGATTTACATACCTATTATTTTAAAAATATCGATATCGCGATATTTTCAAAATATCGTATCAAAATTGAAAGCTTGATATCGAATCATCACTGAACTCGAGAACAGAAAGGATAGTCGAACCACAGTTGGTGAGAATGTTGCTCAGAGCAGTAGTAACCGGTGTGTCAGAGTAGGTTGAGGGCTGCACAGCTGTAGGTGTGGTGTATCAGCAGTGGCCCGCTGACACGATTGGGTCGACCGCATAGCTGTAAGCTTAAAGTCCAAGTCGCGTCAGTTTGCATAACTGTTATAAAGCGGTAATTGACTTAATCAGATGTTAATTTGTCAATATTTATTAATCTTCCTGTTGCCATTGTTATCTTTATACTGTAAAAATAAAGTTTGCTGTGGATAAATGTGACAAAAGTGTGACGTCACAGACAACTATTAGCATCAATGTAGCGTTCGGCAGAATTTGAATGCTAGCAGCGTAGATGGAGCGCGGTACCGGGCGAAAAGACTTTGCTTGCATTTCGAGAAGTTGCTGTCATACCGGAAGTAGGCCGACTGTATGCCCTTTCCGTTGCACCAATCGCAGACAGATTCCAATTTTCACTTCTTGAATGCAGGCGCGCACTGCTTCGACGCTACGGCCAGCTCATGGCGTGTTAACTTTTCGCACGCTGCAATACATGCTACAGACAAGGTGCTGTTCGTGACGTCATCATTCCATTCGCACAACATTATTTTTATTTAAATTGATGTAAAGCGATGTTTTTATTTCAACTGATCAGCCTATTATTAATTAGCATTACATTCTATACATATTTAGCCAATATTGTTTTTTCGTGCGACTTGGACTTTAATGGTTTGCCCTTTGTCATGATTGTCGTCTGTCTGTCTGTTCATTCGTCGTTCGTTACGGATGTATTGTGGCTAAATGGTTTAATATAGGGCCTAAGTCACTATTGATCACTAATCAGAAGTTGCATACTGGCTTTCATGTGACATATAAATCGATGACTTTGGATGACCTTGAAGGGTCATAACACACTATGGAATGGAATGTTTCAAGCTATATGTGCCAGCCATATCTCGGAAATGGATACGGCCTAGGTTACTATTAATCACTGATAAGAAGCGACGTACGCCCTTTCGGATGACATGAAAGTCATTGACCTTGGCAGTGACAACCAGTGTGGTTGTTCCCACCCTAGCGACAGTCGGGTTTCTTGTTTTCTAGCTGTACTGAGCGGACTGTGTTTGAAGGCGGCATTGATTCGTGATGTGGTTCTGCCGGGAGAGTGGGACATCTGCGTCACGTCGTATGAAATGGTCATCAAAGAGAAGTCTGTGTTCAAGAAGTTCAACTGGCGCTACCTGATCATCGATGAGGCCCACAGGATTAAGAACGAAAAATCTAAGGTCAGTCTTACATGCACTCACATGCTGTGTTCTTGTGTTAACCATTCCATGATTCTGGTATATAATATTTAAGTCAGAAGGTAGCTTTGTTGAAATATTACATTGCTTTTGATCTTGGTATTGTCTTCAATAGTTATATTGCACTGAGTGATATAGTCACTGAGACTTGTTTTGTGGATTTTTTGTTTTATTAGCTAACTGTTTTTAGCATGTGTTAATAACCATTGTTTTCTATTTTTACTGTTATTTTTTGTTTTTTTTTACATTTTGAATTACATCATAGTAGTAATCATGCCCCAGCGCCTCAGATTCAGTGAGTTCTCGCTGACATTGTGCGCTTTATAAATTAAATTTACTTACTTACTAATAGTTCTTTTTCACCCTGTGGATTTGTAGTTCTGCTAGCAGAAATAATGATAATAAAACTGTAATGATCAAATGATGGTGTTAATATGTGCAGTTGTCAGAGATGGTGCGTGAATTCAAGTCGGCCAATCGTCTGCTACTGACTGGTACTCCGCTACAGAATAATCTGCACGAGTTGTGGGCGTTGCTTAACTTTCTCTTACCAGATGTCTTCAATTCAGCCGACGTATGTGTTTTTGCTGTTCGTGGTCTTTTCTTTTATTTTTATGGCACGTAAAGTACATCAACTGGGAAAGGTTTTTTTGTTTAATGTTAACAATTAGGCATCTTGGTAGTTTATTGTTATCTCCACCAAGGTGAAAGTAGTGAACGTTGTTGGAGATTAATTAAGTAATCGTTTTTTCTCTCTGTCCATCTATCTGTGCACATGATGAATCATAATGCAGCAGTGCTTGCATGATGTCATAATAGCAATGACGTCATTCAGCGGCGCAAGCAGCAATGCTGGCATCTACTGTTATTACTTCTCCTTCTCTTTCCCCTGTCATGAAGCGGTTCTCTCGTTCTTTCTCCCCTTTCCTTGTATCTACCCTTGACCGACCTCTGTTGCTATGGCAATGAAATTTGGGACAGAATGGGCTCCAGCTCGGCTTCTGTGGGAGACATCTCCACGTTTTTGTTTCTGTGGCTTTGGGGGACGGGCTATTGGATGAAGCCAATGTAATTCCACCACGACTGTCCCTTGTTGCCATGGCAACAGAATTTGACACAAAATTGGCTATGACTCAGCTTGTGTATGAGGTATCTCCTAGGTCTTTGCATAGTAGTTAGTAGTAGTAGTAGTAGTAGTAATCTTTAAATTACTTCACTTGGTGGAGATATGCACTCACAGGAGTGCCTTCCAGTTCTTAGTTGTTTTCAATTAGTCAGTAAACTTGTGCCATATTTGTCCAATTCGACTGCACACTCAGGATGCAGTAGCATAGTGTAATATGTTTGCAGGACTTTGACTCGTGGTTTGACACAAACAACTGTCTGGAGAATGCACAGCTCGTGGAACGTCTTCATGCGGTCAGTACTACCCATGTGCTGTTTGCTACTTATTGACACCATAGAGTGGACATTATTATTTAGTATGACTTGTGGTGTCCGGGTGTTAAATTTTAACCATGGTCACATTTAGTAGTTTTCATCCCCTTTTATTTATTTAGTGTTTTTATGCCAGAATGCATTTGTTTTTGCCCAACTACTATGCTGACTATATGCCGGCTGTGTATATTGTCTGATTTTTAGAACTCACCGTTAGCTAGTATCCAGAATTATTAAGTAGTACCATATGGACATTGATTAAACAGCAGTCTGTTCAGTGCAAAGAACTTGGGCATCTGAGAAATTTTTGCTTTTCTTATGTAGGCTTAAATCATTTTGGCCTGGCCCAGCCCAGCCCAGGACTCTTGTAAGTCCTTGAATTTGTGTCTTAAGGTCCTTGAAAGTGCTTGAATTTGATTTTCTAAAATGCGATGACCGAACAAGTGATTTTCAGAATCGGGGTTGCCTGAGTCTGAGTGGTGAATAGACTTCATCATTACTGTTAGTCACTTATATCTTTTCCGTAAACATACTGCAGCCATTTTGATTGTTCTCGTCATATATCCTTCGTGTGGTCATTGAAAGTCCTTGAAAAGTTCTTGAATTTGATTTTGACAAATGGGCAAGAATGTGCCAGCCTGTTGACTTTTTCGGCTGGTCAGTTTTGACAACAAATTCTGTGGCCAACCATACAGACATCTAAGCGTTGTCACGTCAGTAGGTAACCACCAAGATAATGTTTATCTTGCACAATGGCTGCAGGTTTTAAGGCCATTTCTGCTGCGTCGTATAAAGTCCGAGGTTGAGAAAGGACTTCTGCCGAAGAAAGAAACAAAGATTTACATCGGACTGAGCAAGATGCAGAGAGAATGGTTTGTCTGTGTTATTGTTTATATTCTGGTTGTATTAGATTGATAATTTTTTTCTACCTCGGTTATCTGTTTATCATTGATTTAGTTTTACAAGTATTTTTGGCAAAGCCTTTTGGCAGGTTTCAGGCAGGTTTATTTCACTGACTTCACTCCAACTGGATTTTTTATTAGACTTACTTAGACTTAGGTCGGCCCGTTCTTGCTAGAACACTGAACATTGGACAGCGAGTGATCTCTGCAGACTTTGCCCTCTCCCGGCTGACATTTATTACGTTTCTAAAATCAAGTGTTCTAGATTTATCTATAGCTACTACATAACTACAAAGACAGTCGTGTATGCTACTTGATCATTTTTTCATTCTATTGTTGTCACTATATAATTATCGATTGCAGTTCTGGAATCCTGAATTCCATTATCCTTGGATTGAGGAATCAGTCCTGGTATTTTAATCGTAATTGCGTTTAGCTGGTGGATGTTGCTGTTGATAGGTATACAAAGATTCTGATGAAGGACATTGACATTGTGAATGGTGCCGGCAAGTCTGATAAGATGAGGTTGCTCAACATTCTGATGCAGCTCAGGAAATGCTGTAATCATCCTTACCTGTTTGACGGCGCTGAGCCAGGTATGGTTGTCATCGTCATCATAATATGTCATTGCAGTAATATTTAATTAAAAACAGAAAAAGTACCGGTAAATTAAATGTCTCTGCCATGATGCTATCAACTTTTACCAAGTTGTCAAATAAGCAGTTGTAAGCATTAAACAACTTGTGCTAAACTCCAAAAATTTGACAAATGGTTGCATATGAATTTATGTAACATGTAGAGCTGTCAAATTAATGCGTTTTGCGTTAATGAACTAACGTGCATTAAAAAATTTAACGTGCATACATAAATTTACCAAATTCTTGAAGCAGGAGTTTCAATATTTCGTTCAACCGCGGTTATTTGGCAGTCGGATAATATTCAGGTAATTACAAATTGTTTTGTTGCCATTCCACCGCTACTTTCACGGTCTTGCGACACAGGCATCACTTTGTGGGCTTCATTCCTATCACCTTTTCGATGTAGTCTACTTGTAATATCAGCAATATTAATGATGCGTTATTAACGTGGTAATGCATGCGATAAAAAAATTAATAACACCTTCACAAAAATTAACACTTTGACAGCTCTAGTAATATGCGTAAAGATGCTGTAGTTTGTGTTGGAAATGTTCTATGCAGGTCCTCCGTACACGACTGATAAACATCTGGTGGATAACTGTGGCAAAATGGTTTTGCTTGACAAGCTGCTGCCAAAGGTCAAAGAACAAGGTATTGTAATAGATTTTGAATTTTTCCTTGATTAATGTTGTTTGTTTGTATATAAGTAGTTTATTAGTATTATTTGTGAGAAGTTAAACAAGCCCCAGGTTTTGTCTTGGTGTATTTATAAATTTTTTTGGCTGTTGATTTTTGTTGTCACGACCAGTGCAAGTGATTGTCAGCAAAGACTTGTCCCTGAGTGCTCTGTATACTGACATTAACATCTGGAATGATCGTTTTTGATCACAGTCAGCTTTCCAGCTTTTAAGCTTGCCCTAGAGCAGGGGTCTTAAACTAGTGGCTTGCAGGCCACATGCGGCCCATGAAGGCATTATTTGTGGCCCGCAACACGTTGTCTGAAATTCTACAAATTTGCGATAAAAATAAGTCGTTTTATTCATTTTACAGCATTTTTCTTCTAGCGACCCAGTTCTGAACTATACTATAAGAGTAACTATATATTATACTTTTGTCATTTGTTCTAATTGCTGCATTTGCTGCATTTTGTCGTCTCTAAAAACAATGCGGCCCACCAACTGAGTGATATCTTGCAGTGTGGCCCGCACCCCCAAGTGAGTTTGAGACGCCCTGGTCTAGAGCTCTGTGCTTTTGTACTGCGTTCATTTTGTCTGAGGCTTTGTGCTTCTGTGTACTGCATGGCTGGCTGTGTGTCGGTGAAAAAAGGTTCTCGTGTACTAATCTTCAGTCAGATGACGCGCATGCTGGACATCCTTGAGGACTACTGTCTGTGGCGTGAGTACGACTACAGCAGACTTGATGGACAAACTCCCCACGAGGAGCGACAGGTCAGACATTCGTTACAGTTTGTCTTGCCTATCTCTAGCATGGTCCGATGTGACTAATAGAAGAACAGGCCTGTAGCAAATGTTGTTTAGGACCATAGAAGTGATTGAATAAATAAGTAAATGAAGTAATGTTTTTATTTCTATGATATGGACAAACATACGATCATAAGATCAGACAGAAGCGGCCGAACTGGACATTAAAGACGAACGGAAAACGATTAGGACAATCATTTGGATAGACAGAGAGACAGACAGCATTTGAAAAACCGACAGTGAGTAAGTAGGCCTAACTTGAAACACAGACATTAACAGAAGCTGATAAATTTTATCAAAATTAAACGTCAAGTTAGTATGCCTGTCAGCCACAACTGAAACGAATTGGAGAGTAAGACCCAAACTCCACTAATTCATTTTTGTGGACTTTGTTGTACCTCCTGCATATGTTGCACGATAAATCGAAGCAGGTGGGGCTTAAGCAACAAATGGTGTGTGATGCTACATGCTTTGTAGGCCTCTATGACTGATAAGTGTACTTATGTACACCGTGGGCCATAAAAAACGTGGCACTTTACTTTTGTCTACATTTTCGCCAATGATTAGCTGATTTTCAAAATTCTTGCACTGGCACATTCTGCAGACAGTTTGCAATAATGTGATTATTATATTTCCCACTGCATGGTTAGTGCATCTCTGCACTACCTTGTTAAATATAAATGTAAGCAAAAACTAACGATAATAACAAAAATTTATGTAAATGAATAAACACTTTAGACCAAGATTGCGATGAATAATCCATATGACACCAGACTGTGTTATACCCACACAGTCTAGTGTCATACAAACCATTCACTGCAGTGTCGGTCTGAATTGTTTTCTTTTCAATTTCACCAAAATGTTTGTTATTATCGTTATCAATGCATATTTTATTGATATTTCTCAAGATAGTGTAGAGATGAATTTATGGTGTGGTGGGATATGTAATAAACACATTATTGCAAATTGTCCGCAGAGTGTGCCAGTGAAAGAATTTTGAAAATCGGTCAATAATTGGCAAAGATATGGACAAAAGTAAAGTGGCACGTTTTTTGGTGCACCCTGTGAAGCATCAACAAGCACCGACCCAATGCATTGCTGTGTGTGGGACTGGCAGACAGATGGATGGGCCTATTTGAATGACCACACAATGATGGTATGTGAGGGTATCCCTGGCCATTTGTAGCAAGAAGTGATTGACAACAGCCAGCGAATCTGTTATGTTGACGCGTATGTGTCTGTTAGAAATCAATCAACGAGTACAATGCTCCGGGCAGCAGCAAGTTCATCTTCATGCTGAGTACAAGAGCCGGTGGTCTCGGAATCAACCTTGCTACGGCCGACGTTGTCATTCTCATGGACTCTGACTGGAACCCACAAGTTGACCTCCAGGCTATGGTATGATGATTCTGTTGCTGTGTTCCATTGCTATTATACAGGGTGGTCCATAAAAAACGTGGCACTTTATTTTTGTCCATATCTTTGCCAATTATTGTCTGATTTTCAACATTCTTTCACTGGCACACTCTGTGGACAGTTTGCAATAATGTGGTTATTATATATCCCACCACACCATAAATGCATCTCTAAACTATTTTGTGAAATATTTATGAAATATGAGTGTTTAGCGATAGTAACAAACAAACATTTTGGTAAATGAACAAAAAAAACACTTCAGACCTACATTGTGATGAATGATCTGTATAACACTAGATTGTGTTAGACCCACACAGTTTAGTGTCATACAGATCATTTACTGCAATGTTGGTTTGACGTGTTTTTTCATTTACCTAAATGTTTGTTATTATTGTTAGGTTTTCTTGCATCAATATTTCACAAAGTAGTGTAGAGACACATTTATGGTGTGGTGGGATATAATAACCACATTGTTGCAAATTGTTCGCAGAGTTCGCCGGTGAAAGAATTTTGGAAATTGGTCAACAATTGGTGAAAATGTTCACAAAAGTAAAGTGCCACGTTTTTATGGACTACAGGGTACGGCAATTCAAAAATGTTCAAGCTAAAAATGCTATTTAATTTTCAAAAACTGGTTACACGTTACTGCCGATGATGTCACAGTAATTTATATTGTTTATAAATTATCACTGAATTATCGTTCCCTTAAAGCAGTCGCCGGCTGCCCACCGGATTCATCTTCCAGCAGGACGGCGCGTCAGCACACACAGCGCGCAACGCCACGCAGTGCACAGAACTGGTTGCGGGCCAGCTGTCCAGATATCATCACAAAAGACCAATGGCCTCCAAATTCGCCGAATATATTAACCCAATGTATGG
>Ga0209367_1000926_pt1 | contig 33500 bp, 23 predicted proteins | sample WorMetLIZISLAND2_FD_187412 | JGI IMG/M metagenome (GOLD analysis project Ga0209367, IMG submission 187412) | Marine gutless worms symbiont microbial communities from Max Planck institute for Marine Microbiology, Germany - Olavius geniculatus... ... | reverse complement strand
GGCACTTCCTTGCACGAAACCGCGTCATATGAGCCATCGTGCGTTAAAATCAGTTCAGTCGTTTTTCCTGTAGAGGACGGCAAGAAAAAAAAGGGAAGGCACAAAAAGTCACAGAAGCGTTATATTTCACCTATTTGGGGGGAAGCCCCCCGTAAACGGATTTTCATTAAATTTTGCACATCAGGAGATATGCTGGACGTAATCATCTGTGCAGATTTTGGTGTGGAAAAATTAAGGGGTTTGGGAAATACGAGGGGTCAAATTTTGGAGTTTCCCATTGAAATGGCTGGTCACCTTTACAACAGGGCTGGCGCTACCGCGCAGCCTGTGATATAATGCCCATTGCGCCACTTGTTTTTCTGCATTCGGTGTTTGGTGATTTTTGTTTTGTCTGCTGCTGATCGAAAAATTTAACAAAAATTTTGGCTATTCATCTTTAAAATCAAAAAGCCCTGTTTACTTGAACTACCTACCCATATTACTGCCAACTGTATATTGTACAGAAATTTGACGAAATTTTATGTAAATGAAGTTAAAGTACACGTGTCATTGTTAACACTGAATTTCAGAGCACTTACACATGGCGTCATGTCATTGTTATGTGTTTGAATTAGGAATGCAGTGATAGGAGCGTTGATGAGCATGCATGACTTACCCATGTCGGTGGATGGCGTTTTACCACGCCAGGCATTGTTGTCATCATGTAGTAGCTCGGATGTGTTGACACCGCCATCTGACTGTCACGTGACACCGCCGACATTTGCTGATGTCGCGACTGAGACGGCGGTTGACGTTGGTGACGTGTCAGTAACTCTGTCGGTGTCAGTAGCAAGTGTCAGCGCCACTCTGTCGTCAGCAGTTGACAACAACCAGGCTGTTTCCAGCTTGGTTAGATTTTCAGTCATTCATCTCAGGCGTAGAAAAATTCCCCTGCTTTCGTTTTCCATCCATACCTAAAAACCCCCGTGCCTTAAATTTTTGTTTGACCCGTAAAAATATTGGATCGGTGCATTAACTAAAAATGCTGCTACCTACTGCAGGTGTGTCTGTTAACTGCAATTATTTTAGTGCTTATGCCTCCGCCAACGTAGTGGCCAAAGGCATTATATTTCTGGAGTGTTCTTGCATCCATGCATTTGTGCGTGCATACGTCTTGAACAGACATTGTTAGCATGATATATTGGAATTTGTGCAGTTCTCATAGGTACTATTCCATATGCAACTGTGTTTGTGAGTTTTTGTGTTAGAATACTCAGCATGTTGTGAAACAAATATTGCAAAATAAAAACATTATTTTTTCAGTTTTACTTTTTCACTGGTCTGCAAGACCTGCAGCTTTACAGGCACTGATGGTCAGAAATTATGGTTTTGGTTTGCAATGCATGGCTCTGTATAAAACGTCCACATGTGTTTTGACTTTTGACTGGTTTGATTGATTGATGGAGGACACTGTCAAACTTTTGATCATTTACGTGGGAATCTGCTGGGCGTGCACATGTCTGGCATCAGTTGGCAGCAGACAGAGACTGCGATCTGCCACTCCCCGTGACCTCGTCATCAGCCCAACTGTCTCATATTTCGGTGCTCAGTCATTTGCCATTGCGGTACTGGCCTGGAATCAGCTTCCGGCAGACATATATGTGATTGACTTAAGAATCAACTTTTTAAAAGTGCTCTAAAGACATTTGTTTAACTGATTATTCATATGGCTCGGACACATTGTGTCCTTGTACTGATTTGCCACGTTGTGATGTGTTAGAAATTGTCGGTGTTATTATTGTACCTGTAGGTCGGTGAAGCAGACGAATGCAGTACAGTGACAAGTGACATTGATGAGTTCACGTCCCAGCTGTCTGCCGATGACGCCCGTGTACTGGTGGATTTTCTCAAGCTGGCTGTAGCTAACCATGCTGGCCAGAGAGCCAGAGAAACCTTGGCCCGGCTGCTCACTGCTCTTGCCAGATATAACCCTGCGGTATGCTTTTAGTTCATGACACATTGACCATTTTCTGGCGTCTGTTTTTGGCGCCAACAGGCGCCAGTTGTCTGGTGCCAGAAACCATGACACACTTAGCCGGCAAATGATACCGGCAGAAAAAAATACAGAAATGTATTCCGATTTTGAGAATTTCGAAAATGGTGATGTTATAGCTGTTGTTTCAGCATTCAGGTTGTTGAAAAAATTTAAAAGAAAAAGCAACATAAACTAAATGCCGCTCCATTTTTGTTTACAAACAAACAAGCAGTTTTGTTGTTTGCTCAGACTGACCAGTCATTTTTCAGCTTTCCAGCCAGTTTTCGGTCCGAAATTGAACATGTTCTATCCGGCGCTGGTTTCTGGCACCATAAAAATCTGGCACCAGAAAAGTATGAGAGACTGACCAGTTTTTGGTACCAGTTGACTGGTAAAACTGGCCAGTGTGTCATCACTATTAGTTCTGTGTTATGGTGTTACTTGTCATTTTAAGTACTACATAATACAGGGTGTCAAAATGAAAAAATGAAAGACTCTGATTTGTCATTAAATTAATAAGAATTAACTCGAATGTCATGCTGTAGCCATGAAATCACAATACTGCAGCTATTCTAGTTTCCGTGTGTCTGTAGTTAGCTGAGATGTTGATTACTGGTTAAATGGCATAGCTCTTCATAAGAAACCCATCTTATAGATATGGAGCGTTACTTGCCATATGGATCATTCCCTGCCAGCCAACACAGGTGAACATGCCCAGACAAACAGACCAGTATTCGATTTACCTACACCAGATGTATAGAAGGCTGAGTTGACATTGGTGTTGGCTTTGTACCGAGATGATTTACCTGTCTGCTGACGGTCACCCATCCAAGTAGTAACCACTCGACAGCGATCGGACTGGGAGTCGAACCCACGACCTTGTGATTGCAAGCCTAAAGAGGATGTCAGACAAATGACAAATTCGGCTGACTTTTGTGGGCGTGGTTTAGTTGACCGACAAAATCGGTCGACAAAATTAGTCAACCATGACACACGGCCGATATTTTCGTCAGCTACTTCGTATGATATCAGCTAGCACAACAGCCGAATGCAGATTGCAAAATAATACTTGCATCACTGTTTTCTGCATCTAATGAACGAAAATAATAACAAACACTATAAATAACTAAAATAAATATTCGTCTTCCGTTGTAAACAATCACCATGGCAACATAAACCAAGTTTGTTGTCCAATATACAAAAAGTCGGCCGACAAAATCGTCGAAGATAGAACATGCTCTATCTTGGCCGAAAAAATCGGGCGATTTGTCAACCAACAAAATCGGCTCAGCATGACACATGACACACGACAGATAAAAATCTGTCGTGTGTCATGCAAAAATCGCCCGATTTTGTCGGCCGACAAATCGCCCGATTTTTTTGGCCAAGATAGAGCATGTTCTATCTTCGACGATTTTGTCGGCCAACTTTTTGTATATTTTTGTATATTGTATATCGGGCGATTTTGTAGGCAGATAAAATCGGCCAATTTTGTCGTTCATCTGACATCCCCTTAATGTCTTAACTATTAGACTGACAAGCAGGCAGTTCACTGCATGTATCTGTTTGCCTGTCTGCCGGTATAACTGTCTGTGTTTTTCTGTCTGTCTGTATGTTTGTGCGTATGTGTCTGTAGGTGGCTGAGATGCTATTGGAACTGTGTGTCACTGAACTGGAAGACGTAGCCGCAGACAAGCAGGCAGTTCGTAGCGTGGCGCAGCCGGTCATTCAGGAATCACCGCACCCCTATTCAGATGACATTACTCTCACCGGCATTGCACGTATTCCTGGTACATATATTGATCTTATGATATTTTCTCTCCAGGAATCTATTACTATTGATGTTTGCTGAATACTGTGATATTTGATCATCTGGGAGCGGAGTCTTTACATCCCTACTCAAATGGAAGCGGGAGGAGAAGAAAAAGGATGGCTTGTTTTAAGTTGTTTATCTACCTCCCTAATCTTTCCTGCTTTTTTCTTCTTAGCTTTGCAGTAATGTCGTTGGTCACATCAGCATTACCATATTAGTACAAGTGGTTGCTTGCCAATGGCATGAAATATTACACAGAGACATGTACAGATGTATCCAATGCATTACATATCAGTTTTTATTATTATTATTATTATTACTCAATTCCCAAGGGCAAAAGACTAAGCAAAGTGTAAATGACTGCTGCGGCACACTAATCAGACAGCAAAGTGCCTAAGAATGAGACTGCGTTACCCCTTTGCAGAGCCAAGGACAGCCTCTGAAACAGAAATGTAGTTTCCCTGCTGTCCTCAGTAATATCAGTGATGCATCTCCTGATCTCTTGCACTAGCTCCATGGCTTGATGATCCCATGAGCCTGCTGTCTCGATCGCGACTGGGAAAAAGATGTGTGTGGTCTCCAGCTCCTGATTGTTGTCTGCTACTTGCTTGGCTGCCGCTCCCCAATGAACTGATGTGGAGCTCAGATGCAACTCAGCAAAAGTGTCAGGAACGGTGACTTTCCGCGCCATCGACTTTCCTCTGGCCCATGGTATTAATGTCACTCCATCTGGACGTTTGCCATCATCATCATCATCATCATCATTATCATTAATAAGGACATTTATATAGCGCACTTTTTCCATGCCTGAAATGTAGTGATCACATACAGTTTTGGGTAAAAGTAATGTGTTTGTATTGTTTGTGCAGGAGCCGAAGGTTTGCGTGTGGAGTTTGACAGGGCCTGTTCAACAGAACGTCGTCATGACCCACTGACGTTGATGGACTCCAACGGTCGCATTGTGTCTGTCCGCTCAGGTCAACTTATCGTTATATTCTATATACATATTTGTCTTAAGGCTCATTTCCACTACAGCTGTGCTGCACCTTGTGACTTCAGCTGAATCATTACCCACCTTTCATCAGTGACTTAAAGCTAATCTTTTTACCAAATCATTTCCTGGACTGTAGTCTAACGAATCTCTCTAGTGGACCTAGAAGTAGTTTGTATTGCTTGGGCCACTTTGAAAATTTTGGATTAAATAATTGATTGATTAAGTTTTTCAAAGATTGCTCAAAAAGTTTCAAACTAATTTTCACAGAAATTCTTAAGGGTTGAGCGTGTCTTGAGGAACAGGCATTTAGATTTTGGTGGCAAATTGGATCTGGATCGAGAACTGAAAAGTCTTTTGCAGGAGATTTTGCATCGTTATGAGTGCTTTTGGTTGTTGTCACAGTTGTTTTAATTTTCTGATCTTTTGTTTGTACGCAGGCCGTGAGTGGTCCGACTGGTCTCAGGAGCTTCGAGTAACTGGCGATGAACTGCGCTGGAAGTTCACAAGTGACGGCTCGGTGAACGGCTGGGGCTGGCGCTTTGTCGTTTATCCCATAATGCCAACGGCCGCACCCCTCAGCATGATGTCAGACAGAACAGTACTGTCTCGACCGTCCATTGACCTCGCAACTTGCTTACTTGATCTGCGGCTTCGGACGACTCTGGCAGCTGGCGGTAGCAGCATACGACGTCTCACTGCAGCGTTGGCTGCCTGTGCACAGCTGGGATCTCTCAGTTAGTATCAGTCGGCTTTGGATTGGTCATACAAGACCAAACACTTCTGTCTTCTAAACGGAGGCAACTAATCAGAATGCCAAGTTTGCCATTTTGCCCTAATTGTCAAGCACATCTTCATAGACTGCACCTGTTTCATAGCAATGCATCGGTGATATCTTGGAGTTGATGCACTAAAATTATTTACTTTTTGATAATGTCGAATCTTAAGACATTGTTGGTTTTATTATAGATAGAAACTTTTATCGTTTGATTTCACATGGTAGGTCTGTAACTCTGACATGGATTTTCATGAAGAGCTATAGACGTTTAACCAGTAATCTTCTGAGTTTTTTGGTCTCAGTTCAGTAATGACAGTAAATAGTAAGTCCAAAATTCATCTGTTGTTTCCATCAGGAAGTTTTTTTGTTGCATAAAATTTTTAACTTGTTGGTTTGATCTAGCTGTAACAAATACTGTCTTGTTATGGGGTAGAGCTAGTGAGCTGATGCTTTCAGCGAATGTCTGTATTGGTTGGTGCTTGCAGGTGCCGTGCAGCGGATGTGGGCTCTGCAGAAGTTGCGCCTGTTAATACTCTCTGCTCAGTCAACTGATGGTGGCAACAGTACCAGCATCCGATCTCTCACGGTTTATCCACTACTCAGCGTATTTTTTATTCATCTATTTCGCAGATTTTATTTACCTAGCCATTTCTTTGGGGCCTGGTTTGGTTAGACTGTGATAGTCTTTGTACATTGAAGCTATTGGCATCACTGTCATTATTTGGTTGTTGTTGTTCATACCAAACACAGTAAATTGAAAATATAATGTTACTGGAAAAGCAGGTGAAGAATCTTGAAGATTTTTTGCCCAATGCTGACATGTTATTTGTGGCCACATGCCTTGCTTTACATTGCACTATGGAACTATAACCCTAATGATTTTTGGTTATTACTGCCCTGAGGAGCGTTTGCTTATTTTAAGTTTAATTTTGGTTTGCTGCATTTTTTGTTTTGAATTATGAGCCTGTATGGACAAACCTGTGGATGGCCACATATTAAATGCACATGAACTGTGATTGGTCGTGTTTCAGTCTGCGGCGACAAATGAGAGTTTATCGGCTTTGGTCGATGGTCTGCCTGCTATGCTGTATCGGCAGTATGCTTACGAAGAGCCAATTGTTCGTAGTGGAAGACATCTAATGCACAGTGCTTTTTTCAAGGTTCCTGCTTTTTTATTTGTTATCTTATGCATCTTTGTGTAATGTTTAGCAGCAGTGTGTTGCCATTTTTATGTTTTTGCCAAGTGCCATCATTCTGAGAGATATCACAGTTATTAGCTTGCGAGCTGCAGGGTATAAGCGACCCTTGTTGTCAAGCAGCGTTTTTGTGGCTGTGTCTCTATGTCTGTCTGCTGTCTGCTATTGACAGCAGCTGTGCTGTCACTAGAGTTATCTGAAGGTCAGCTGTCACCTAAGCTTGCACGCACCTTGTCACCTAAGCTTGTACCATGTCACTTACTAGTTTCTGGTTGTATTACTTTCTATAAGAGTTATTGTGAATCTGTGGTGGAATTGTGTAAATAGGTGCATTTGTTGTCGAAACTAATGGGTTTATGCATATGTCGGGAATAACTTTTTTTTCCGCTGCGTGGAGCTAGTTGTGTTGTTATCTCTCTTTGTTTTTTTTTGTTCGTCACTAGATATTAGCAGTGTTGGCATGTGATCTTGCTCTCTCTCTCTCTCTCTCATTCCCAGTTGGGGGGTCATTACCCCAATCTGTTCCAGGAAGTCCCAGAGGTGTTGTGGATCGGTTGTGAAGCTGTCTCCTGGCCAAGTGTCCCTCCTGTCCTGGGCGTGAGCTGGACAGTAGACTCGTTGTTTCACAGAGCCAGTGTTGCCATGTGGCTGTCTGGGTGTCTTTATTTTCATTAGTTTCCCGTATTACTGTGTCCTATCACAATGCATCGTATCTCCGCCATTTGTTGTGTCTGTTTGCTAGGTATTAGCAGCATTGGCGTGTGATCTCGGCCTCGACTTGCTGCCTCACATGGCCAGTGCCGCCACGTGGTCGTGGTTCCGTGGCTACTGCGTGGCTGCGCGGGTGCTGGCATGGCTACAGCAGCGGTCGCCATTGGCAACCACATCATTGCCAGCGTCGTTCCGTGATGAGGTTCATCGCAGGATCCAGGAGCTGAGTGGAGACGACGAGAGGTCCGATCGACGTCACGAGGACTGCGAACTTTTCCACCAGGAACAGGACGAAGAACTGATTCTCTGGCTCAACAGGTTGACAACAGTCAAATTTCTATCAAGCGAATTTGGGCGGAAGGGAAAACGAGGGGATTATTGGTTCAGAAAATTGGGAGCACCGAGAAATACAGATGGAGAAGATATGCTCAAATGATGAGCCAGTGAAATACGATTTCAATTGCCTATTAAGCTGTGAAACTTTTCTGAGTATTTTAGAAGTGTTAGCTCTGTTTTTTGTTGTCTTTGCATCGTATTTCTTTCACTGTTGTTTGCTGACATTTATTTTTCGGTGCATCTGTAAGGTTACTTTGTGTCTTTCTGTCCAGTTTTATTGCAGCCACAGTATATGTTGCAATAGTTGTAATTGTCAGTGAGACAATGAACGATTTGATTGTTTGGTTGGTAATATAACTCTTAATGATTAAATCTTTGAATCTTTTTAATGGTAGTGTGTGAACATTATGCAAGACGCTGGATGACTGGGTGCACACATTTATGCTAGACTGCATGTCTCTGCACTGTATACACTGTCTCATACAGAACCGGACACCTGCTGCATTTTCAAATAACTCCAACAATCCTGGTTCAATATCGACAAATTTTGGTACCAAAAAGTAGTTACCCGTATTATAGTCAGCAGCACTTAATAGCACTTGTTACTTTGTAAAAATGTTAAGAGCCGAGTACCAACTGAGGTTTTCCTGTGCTTCTACTGCAGACGCCACAGGAAAACCTTAGCTGGTACTCTGTTTTTAGCATTTTTACAAAATAACAAGTGTTATTTGGGACACAGTGTAGATTTGTTACTTGAGTTCATGTTTCGTTAAGAAAGAAATTATTTTTATTTTAATTGATTTTTCTTAATCTGACACTTACTGAAAACTGAGTTTGATTGACTTTTTTTCTTATCCACAGATGCGAAAGTTAACTGAAAATTGATTAGAAAATTTTTGATTCCTTAGGATTAAGAAAAAAACACGTATTCATTTGCACTTCAGCTGTTTGGTGTTAATTGGTAATGTTCAAATGAAAAGTTAAAGTTAAAGTTATCAGTTCATGTTTGCGATTATCTTGGTATTTATTTTTAGAGAAAGTGTCGGCTATAGTGTTAATCCTACTTCTCGACGAAACATGAACTTTCATATTGTGTATTGTGCGCTTGGTTATGTATTGTGTTATTGTGTGATGAACGTTGCGTAGAACGCCGGACGACTGGGTGTTGAGTTGTGGTGGAAGCGGTCAGATCTGGGTCTGGGGTCACAATCACCGTGGTCAGCTGGGAGGTGTCGAGGGAGCTAAGGTGAAGCTGCCTTTGAGTTGTGAGGCTCTCGCTGGTCTAAGACCGCTGCAGGTCGTTGGCGGGGAACAGACGCTCTTTGCTGTCACCGGAGATGGCAAGGTATTGCTTTTTTTCTTTGAATCTTAGACTTGTAATGATAAAGGTAAAGTCCAGTACTTGCTATAGTGCTTGTCACATGGGATGAATTTGTGTCCAAAAGTGCTTTACAGTCTCGGATGTGGCAGCTGATTGGCTGTCGTAACACACTATGCGGCCATCCATTGCCTGCATCAGCGAACAATTGGACCTGCAGTTTGCAGCAAGCAGACATACCACCACCATGCTAGGCCTTCACCTCGAGCCTGTAAGGTACTACTAATTTCCCATCCGACAGAGAGTAGGAAGCTGAGTTGACCTGAGCACACTTGCAAATTTATGGCACGTGGTAAGGATCAAGTCATAACCTGAAAGTTACGACTTGCACCTACACAGGCAGGTAGGTGTGAACAATATGCCCAGAGTTGTTACTTGGTAGCGGACCTGGAGTTGAATCAGGGATCTTTTCATGTACTTGCGCATAGAAACGTCATTAACCAACCTAAAGCATGCATAAGCTTGAACTGGTACTGTTTTGACAACTTTTGGCTGCAGTCGTCCATCATAAAGTAAATGATGATGTAGTCTATGCCGTCTGAGTGTGATTTAAGTACGATACCACACTGTTTGGAGTGGTATAAGATCATACTGCGTACTTGCTTGCACACTGCAACAGTGCAGTATTTAGTACTTAAAGAAAATGTCAACTAACAAACAATATCATAGCATGGCTTCAAATTTTTACATTTGTTTTTTATAGCGACATTAAGTAGGTTGACCTGAAACAGTGGTTGACAATAATTGACTACAGACGTACTTGGTTTCAATGAATTACAAACTTTAAAGGCATACAGTACTACTGCAATTGTTTTTTTGACTCTGACAGACAACATTTTGAAAACCTGTTCGCCCATTTTTCTGAAAGTAACATCCAGGGTTCCTACAGGTCAGAAAACTGGAAAACGTCAGGGAATTTGTGTGGTCAGGGAAAGGTCAGGGGAAAATATTATTTTTGAAAAGTCAGGGAAAATGATCTTGGATCATTCAGACTGCAGACATCTGTGATTTTTTTGCATCTCCAGGGCCTCTGTCATTTGCATATTGCTCCATTAATACTGTTTCATTACCTTATGGTATAGGGTGCCATGTCTGACATTAGTGCGATAGGGTTATTGTTTCAGTAAGGTCAGGGAAATTGTCATCCTGTGACTGGAAAATTCAAGGAAAAGTCGGGGAATTTTGCTACAGAAGACCTGCAGGAACCCTGAACATCAGCTGCATGAAAGATGGTGCCATAGGTGTTACTTGGTAATAGAAAACTTATTCAGAGAAATCATAATTAATTTTAATTGTACTCTTAATCGTATTTTGTGTTATCTTACCTTACAGGTCTATTCGACTGGCTATGGGGCTGGAGGTCGGCTAGGTGTAGGAGGCACAGACTCTGTGGCTAGTCCAATGCTGCTAGAGTCAATCCAGCATGTTTTCATCCGCAAGCTTGCCGTCAACTCTGGCGGCAAGCACTGCCTTGCGCTGTCAGCTGAGGGCGAAGTCTACTCATGGGGCGAAGGAGAAGACGGAAAACTTGGTCATGGCAATCGCAAGTTGGTATCAATTAGTTAGTCAAACGATATACCAGTCATCGAATTACAACATTTATTTACAAATTTGCAAATTTTTGGCAGCTGCTGCTGCTTTTTTGAGAATGATGCTGTGATGAACAGTTAGTCACGGATGTAAGGAAGTTGGTTGGACTTCTCATCTTGGTTTATTGACTATTCAAATACTGGTATTAGGTATTGTTTAAACTTTTGAGTTTGTTTAAACATAATCAGTTAGTCGGTCAATCAAAACACATTGATATAGTGCCATATATTGTGAATGAATCATATGTGCTTAATGGCAGAGACTAGGCTGAGTGTTTGTTTTGCACTGTTGACATGTAACAGAAATGTCATCAGTGAGTAACTAGAACTGTTGCCTTCTTGGAATAAATTTCCTGACTCTCTGATAGATCTGACACTCTCTACTGACACTTTTCGGTGCTGTTTTAAAAGAAATTTTGTCTGCATTGATGCTGCTGTACATTAGAAATATTTTACGCTTTCGCACTTTGTAAATTTATACTGCATTATGTTGCATATTTATTACCAGTAACATCGCTGCCATTATGCCGGCTGCGGACAACAGCGAACTGTCTCTGCTCGCGCTACTCGACTTGTCAGCGGCCTTTGACATCATCGACCACGACATTCTGCTGACTCGACTTCGTGTCTCGTACGGTGTCAGAGGCCCCATACTGGACTGGTTTCGATCTTATCTGACTGATAGTATTGAATGCATTCGCCGCTGCATGTTTCGATCTCCGGCAACAGCAGTATGCTACAGGGTTCTGCAAGAATCTGTCTTTGGTCCGCTTTTATTTATTCTATATGCGGCGGACCTGATCGACATCATCGAGGCTCATGGTCTTCACTCTCATGTGTATGCCGACGACACACAGATTCAGAGTTCCTGTTGCCCCGAGTCTGTTGACACGCTCCAGTCCACTCAGTCGATGAGGTGTCGGACTGGATGCGTTCGAATTGGATACAGCTAAACAGTATAAAGACCGAGATACTCTGGTGTTCGACATCCCGCTGGCGTCTCCTATTACCGACTACGCTGTCAGAGTCGGTGCCGACTACGTCTCCCCGTCGTCAGCTGTTCACGATCTGGGCATCATGATAGACAGTGACGTCAATATCAATATTAGTATGCAGTCGCACGTATCACGGACTGTATCTGGCTGTTTTGCGATTCTACATCAGATCTGCAGCATTCAGCGATTTGTATCCATATCTGTCTTCACGTCGCTGGTCGTGTCGCTCATCAAGCCACGTCTACAATATGGCAACGCCATGCTTGCCAAACTTCCAGAGAACCAGCACCGCCAACTACAGTCAGTGCTCAATACTGCCGCCAGACTGATTTACCGAAAAAGATGGTGCGAACACGTCACACCTTTTCTGCGAGAGCTTCATTGGCTACAGTCCAGAGAGCGTGTCGACTTCAAACTTGCCATTCTCATCTTCCGCTGTTTACATGGTCTGGCGCCGCGCTACCTAGCCGACAACATACGCCGCGACGCCGACACCAACCGCCGACGCCTGCGCTTGTCATCGTTGGCTCTACTGACTGTGAGACCAACGCCACTGGTGACCATGGGCGACCGTGCCTTTCCGGTCGCCAGCAGTCGACTCTGGAACACTCTGCCGCATGACGTCACTTCTGCTCCCACACTGCCTGTCTTCTGTAACCATCTAAAGTTGCATTTGTTCAAAATTTTCTTTTCTTCCAACTAAATTATTTTTCCTACTTTTAGTCTCTCACAGTGGTTCAGCAGTTTTTCGGAATATTGGGCCACTTTAAGTAGCTATTATGTATGTATGTATGTATGTATGCTATATTGTAGTGCGTGTGACCGGCCTCGGGTTGTGGAAAGCCTGCGTGGTAAGGAAGTGGTGGACATAGCAGCTGGTGGAGCTCACAGTGCTTGTATTACTTCTGCTGGTGAGCTGTACACCTGGGGCAAAGGGCGCTATGGACGGCTTGGTCATGGCGATAGTGACGATCAGGCTAAACCGAAACTTGTACGTTTTTCATGCTTTTAAATTTTTCCTCCGCTTTTTTGTATTTCAGACATATTTTCTGTTGCATTGTTTTTGTCAGGACTTGTCGTATTGTTGTCATTTTATTGTTTTTTAGCAAATTCCTTGTCACAGTTTAAAGTCATTTTTTGACTTTGACTTAACTATTGATTTTTTTGTATCCACAGAACGGAATGACATTGAGCATAAATAAGATTCTGCTACACAACACTGCCAGTGGTCACGTGCTGACGAGGATAAGCTGGAAATCGGTTGTTAACATGCTTGTGTGTATGTGCGTGTCTGATTTTAGGACAGGAACTAGGAGTGGGAGGAAAGTTTTTTTTAGTTAAGTTAGGTATGGCTTTATTGCCATGTGCGATGAGGGTTTGAACTGTCTTGCTTTGCCCATAGTGTTCAATTATGTGTATGATGGCTTAGAGGGTAATGTCGTTGGTCACGTGAAGTAAATTAATCAATGCCAGGCCCAGTTAGTACTTCGATAGATGATTATCTACTGATGGGTGACCCATTTTGGTATGTAACCAGTCATCTAGGTCAACTTAGTCTGTAGCATAAGCAAACACACAGTGCAGTGCACTAGCCCTGTATTCGTGGTCTAGCACTGTAAACTGGTGCCTGGCTGAGGGCTAAGGAAATGGAGGTCAGTGTTGTTATATGGGCCAACATATCGATGGTGTAACTGTAGCCATAGGCAACACTGAGAGCGTGTGCTCTTTCCCCTCAGGAGCTTACCCAGTTACTCAAAATAGTGCCAAAATTGCACCAAAATGCATCATTTTTACGACCAAAAAATTTGAAAAACAGCTTTCTCCCCAGATCCATCCCTTTGTAAAGAGGGGTCACCCTTCTCCGTCCATTAAGTGCCTTCTCTACATCCAGATTCTGGCTTCGGCACTGCCTCATATCTCGGGAAGGACTTTACTTTGCTGTTGTTATTTGTGTGTGAAGGTTGAAGTGGTGAAAGGCTGTGGTGTGGTAGACGTGGCTTGTGGTAGCGGTGACGCCCAAACTTTGTGTGTCACTGACGACGGTGACGTCTGGTCGTGGGGGGATGGTGACTATGGAAAGCTTGGGCGTGGAGGCAGTGATGGTTGTAAGATTCCTATACGCATTGAGTCGCTGCATGGGATGGCCGTCATCAAAGTGGAATGCGGATCTCAGTTCTCTGTTGCACTCACCAAGTCCGGTGCTGTCTACACATGGCAAGTGCTGTTCTGCCTTTATCTCAGCTGAAGCAGTAATTATTCAGACTACAGGTTTGTAGCCACACTTTTCCAAATGGGAGGGGTTGACTCCATCTCCATTAATCCAGCTAGGAGCTCTGAGGGAGCACTGACAGCTGTGGTCTGTGTGGTTCGGGGAAAACCCCAACCATGAGCGTGTGTTTGTGCATTTCAAGCACGTAAGTTGCGTCTGGTGGTGACTGTTTGGTGATTTTTTATGCAGCTCTTCATGGTTTCAGCTGACGAACTTATCGAATTTTCTTGGCTGTGGGCCTAAACTGTACTAATTCATCAAATTTAAATTTTTATTTACGACAACTGTCAGCACACAGACATTATTCCGAAGAAGGGAAGGACAGTTGCCTTCATGTTGGGTGTGTTGGAAGTTCAGATTAGTTCAGTAACAGTTTTTGTCTATGTAAAGTCTTGAAAAAGAAAGTTATGACGGCTGCACTGATGCATAGTAGCTCCGAGTAAACATCACTGTCTTCAGCTGGCTGATGAAATGTCTAATGGTCAGTCACGTGGTCTTGAGCTCCGATGGCAAACTGTTCCACACCGATGGGCCAGCAGTCGAGAAACTTCGTGGACCGATGCTCATCAGTTGACGCCTATACCCAGTTGTTGCAAGTAAGTAAGTAAGTAAATTTGTATGATGACGTAACCTTTTTTATTGACTTATATACGTCTTTTAGACAGGTGTCTGTAGTTGACACCTATTTGTAGTTAAATTATGAGGTCTGTGTGGATAATGGTTTCTATGTTGCTATAGAAATGTGAGTACTGGCTGTGTGTTTATGCAGGGGTAAAGGCGACTATCACCGACTGGGGCATGGTAATGATGACCATGTCAGAAGACCTCGTCGTGTTACTGCTCTACAGGGCAAGAAGATCATCTCAATTGCTTGTGGATCACTGCACTGCATTGCTGTGTCCGATTCAGGTTATTTTCGCTGCAGAATACTGACACAGACTGTGAAATATTGCTCGGTCATAATTGCCTTGTTAGCTAAGCTGCTTTGTTTGTCAGTATAAAGAATAAAACTAGACTGCCTTGCTTTGCACAAGGCTAATTCTTTCTGGATTAACTGTCGTGGCATGCTACGATATTTGTAGCAATGATGTTAGCTATTGGCTTAGCTAGCCCTGGCTAGCAGCAGCTGTTAACAGCATGGCTTTGTCTCGCAATGGCAAAATATCGGAAAATTTGGTTCTGTGGTCTTCATTCATTCATTCATTCATTTTATTCTTTAAAAAAAAGCTGACAAACGCAGCTTCTGAAAAATATAGTCAGTAACCAAGTAAAGCAAATCTGACATAGGCATAGTTTGCAAAGATGTACACATCAATAGCTGTCTCTGTAAAGCATGCGAATGACAAAGTCACGTTCGTTGAGGTAAGTAGTTTTGTTAAGCAAAAGTTTGTCTTGACCTTTGACCTGTGATCTTGAATTCGACAGCAGTTTTCGACGTACATATACTTGCAAAAACATCATCAAGCTAAGTGAAGGGGTTCATTAATAATGGTACCAGAGAAAAAAACAAACAAAAAAAAATTAGCCGCAATAATGAAAACAGGACAGGAGCAAGTAGACCTAAAGAGTCTGACAGATAATGGTTTAAATTATGAGGTCTTCAATGTATATGACTTTCTGAAGAGCTGGAATTGGTTGACGAACTGCCTCATATTTACAGTTTAGGCATTTTATTGTGGCAGATATTACCATAGCGTGGTCTTTTCATCTGTCTGTTGATCACACTTGTGCACCCTGTTACAGCTGTTGAATGGAGTGGCTGGGAAACTTGTGTGGTTCCAGCTAGAGAAGGATTTGATTGGGGCTTAAGCGCCAGTCAGAATTTGCATAGTAAGCTGTGACTGTTTTACATTTAGTATTTCTGGCATTGCTGTACACTGAACTGGCAGCCTGCTGCTGGTGCTGCTGCTGATAATGATGATGATGACGGTGATTACGATGTGTTTACAGGTGAAGTGTACACATGGGGTGACAATGATGAGGGCCAGCTAGGTGATGGGACGACGAACGCTATACAGAAGCCAAGGCTTGTTGCTGCTTTACAGGGTCTGTCTTGGTCTCTTGTCCCAATTTTTTGGTCTTTTGCTTACCTTTGCTATATCTTAAGACAGCTCTACTGCAGCTGTGGAAAAGTCTGCTGGAACAACTTCGACAGCAGAATACCATTTTTGAACACTTTAAATGATGTTTTATATTCATTTAAGGCTGCGACACATTGTGACTTCTTTGTTTAAGTTGCACTGGCTATACGTACACTTACTTGCTTGCACTTGTTATCTATATTTTATTGGATGCCTTGTAATTGAGGATAGCAACTGACTGCATAAGTGTCACTCCACATTCATTAAGGGTTAAACGGTTAACTTGGAAAATTGTCACTAAAATGGCCACACTCGTATGCTATTGTGCCTGTTTAGCAAATGATTCATGCCCAGAAAAAATAGTCTACAGTATTCTATGTGGAACTTTAACAAGAAGGTCAAACTTATTTTTTGTAATTGTTTAGGCATAACCTGTCCTGAGATTCCACTTCACGAAAATTCTATAAAACTTGGCCAATATGATTTAATGTCGCCATGTAGTGCTGACATAATTATGACGTTATCAAAAGTGCCATTGTGCTGTATTCGAGAAAAAAAGCTCAAAACATTCCGATATGTGGAAAGTGTGATGATTACGATGATTATGACAATGATGATGTGTTAAGGCAAGAAGATAAACCGTGTGGCATGCGGATCGGCACACAGTGTTGCATGGTCCACCAATAAACATTCCACATCAGGACGATTGCCAGCACAGATTCCACTCGAGTATAATCAACTACAGGTATCTTCTGAGTCTTTCTACAAATGAAACAAATTTCTGTAATTGTCTCAGATTTTCCTGTGCTTTTGGTTTTTATTTGTTTTAATTTTTTTTTCATTTTTTTGCCAATTACTTGTCTTTTCTAGTTTTTTGATCTCGGGCTCAGGTTATTGCCACAACGTGTTTGTTTCTCGCAACTTTATAGTTCTCTTTGCTGCAGCTGCTTTGTTTTTTCCACGTTAGTGTTGTTTAAAATACTTTTAGTGTTCCTTTTTTTAGTTTATGTGCTGTTTCCTCTGCCTGCTTCTAGCACAAATTCGTAGTGTGTCATACTGTATCATCAAGTTTAGTATCGTCTTTTTCTAAACATAGAGAATTACGAACTCGAGAGCTGTCACTCAAACCTGGAAGTTTGACAGCTGATTTTATCAGAGCATTTAATTGATCATTGTAATGTATATTGTATTAACCTCTGATCACTGCGTCACTCTGGCTGTCTAGGGTATACCAGCGTACGTGCTTCGCAATAGGCTTATTCTTCTGCATCACTTCTCAGAGCTGTTTTGTCCGTGCATTCCAATGTTTGACTTGGAGCAGAAGCTTGCAGGTGTGGGGGGTGCCGGCAGCGTCAGCCAATCAGATCTGCTACGAGCTTTTCTTGTCTCTTCCGCCAAGGTACCAGATGCTGCATGATTATCGTACTTGACATTTTGGTACTGGTCTGATGTAAAACATGATTGTATTTTACTGCCTGCTACCATTATTGATCAAGTTGTTTTTTTTAAGAATATGACAGCATAAATGCTGGATTGAATTTGGTTAGAATAATCCATTTGGAGTTAATACATATTAAGCAGTGGCAGGCAGTGGTAACTTTTTATGAAATGCATAAGAGATGAAAATATTTAAATCAAAATTATGATACAGAGACTAGAGAACAGTTAACAAGTTTAAAAGATATCTTGCTTAAACAGTAGTCTTAGTAACAGATGAAACTAAAGTGATGATACTGATGAAGACCCACAAAGCAGAAAATGACCCTACATGTTTTTCAACGTTGGACTAAGAAGTTTTGCTTTTTATATTTTTGGACAGGTGCAAACCTTTTATATTGTTTGCACTTATGTTACAAGATATCGGTTACAGCTGCCAGATCTCTCTTGATGTTACTGACATTCATAATGATACAATGGGATCAGTCATAAGTTGCTAGGCTCATGCAAATTGATGTAAGGGTTGGTGGCTTGGCATAGCGCTAATGCATTGTGTCTGATCAATGAAGTTGCTTTACGCCGGGCCAGGCTAGCACTTGGATCGGTGACTGTCTGCGGGCAGGTAAACCACGTCGGTACGTAACCAACCACTTAGGTCAACTCAGCCTTTCATCTCTCTGTGTAGGTAAGTCGAGTACAGGCCTATCTGGCTGGCATTAGGCTGCGTTCACATAGACACGAGTATGAGTACGAGTCCGGGTTTCCGTTTGTGGCTCGAAGCAGCTTTACTCATACGAGTGAAACGTTCACGGTCACTTGTACAAGCAGAAAACTCAACGCATGTCAGCCATATTGAATGAAATTGAATTGAGGAAATGCTTCATGAATAAACAGCAATATTAATCACATTGCCGATAATTTTACCAACCGTACACCTCTAACGATGACTAATTTTACAATGATGTCAGTTGTGACGTCAAATATGCGCTATAGCTTTTGCACATTATTATTGTTATTTATGGGTAGTTTTCATCGCACGGGTTGTACAAAAACATGACCTGCACAGAAACTACTCATACAAGTGAAACTTACAGGTAACCGGACTCGTATGTATGTGAATGGCTGCCATTGGAATGCATGCAAACTCGTGTTTGCTGGAACTCGTATACGGGAACCCATACAGTGCCGGACTCATACTCGTGTTTGTGTGAACGCAGCCTTAAGGTGGGTGCGTTCACCTGTGTTGGGTGGCAGGTTAACAGGTTAACAGGTTTCTGTGTGATCTCATACAGCAGATGATGCTTTGTAGATGGGCTTCTCATAAAGAGCTATAACATTATTTTTTATCTGTTAACCTTTAATTTCATCTAATGTCTGGCCAGCATGTAGGACATAAGGAGTGTAGTTAATTGAGGCATTGCATTATGTTGCTTAACATTGTGAAACTCGGCTTTTGTAGGAGACAGCATTTCGTAAAGTCGTTCAGGCAACGATGATGCGAGACAGACAGCATGGGCCAGTCATTGAAATTAATCGCATTCAGGTTATTTTTTTTGCATCTGTATTCTTCAGCTTCGGAATTTTTAGCTTAATTGATTAAATTACTAATTTCCATTCAAGCATGTCAGCTTGCCTAGCATTAGTGCTGTACTGAGAATACTATTTGTATTCATATCTGTCTGAATAACAGCTCTAATTTGAACGTTCGAATACGAATACTGCTCTATTTATGGATTTCTCTTGCTTACAAAAAGCCATACATGCTTGTTGTTTCATACTTAAAAAATAGAAGATTGTTTTTGGGCAAGCAAAATGTTTTTGTTTGATGATGTCCAGTATTGCAAGTGTGTTAATTGTGATTAAAAATATTGTCATTACATTTATTTTGACATCAGCAGCAGATTATCACTTAACATTTGTATTCATATTCATATGTGTCTGTTGCTAAGAGTATTGGTCGCATAGTAAAAGTTGTTATTTGATACAACTCTAATGGGAATATTTTTTGAAATGGCAGCTGTTTTTAGTAGGAGCATCACGCGTTTTCAACCCACATTTTATTCTCAAAGAAAAACATGGCATATTCAAATGTCAATCCTACTCAGTGCTGATTTTCTACCTGGAATGGATAGAAGACTGAGTCGGCCTAGCTATGTTGTAGTTTCAGGCTGACCACTCACCTAGTCAAAGAATTTCAAAGTGGTCAGTGAAAAGTCAGGGAAAATGAAAAGTCAGGACAAAGTTTGGGATAAGTGGAAAAAAGGACGAATGAAAGTATAAACACGAGGCATATTTGCACTTTATGAACGTTATTTTACATAATCTATTTAGAAAATTTTTTATTTGCTCGCTACATTCATGTGTCATTCTCCAGCTGTTACAGAGGCAGCTACAATTCATTAGGTGATGAATCCTGAAAACACGGGCTAGCTAGCCTGTTTTTAATCAACATGAAACAACGACTGTTGACCATAGTGTAAACAGTATATCGATCATTGTTTGCCTGCCTTGCTGGGCGAGTCGGTGAAACGTTGAGGAATTTCATTTGGTCTGGAAAGTGGTCACCCTGAGTGATCGCGTCGTGTAATTGTGATTGGCAGGTGAAGCGCTGTCGAAGCAGAGGTGGTCTAGCCGGAGTGGATGGCATCAAGTCTGTGTTTGGTCAACTGTGTAGCAGAATGTCGTTGTTCGGCCCGGAGTCACTCATGCTACCTCACCGCATCTGGAAAGTCAAGTTCATCGGTTTGTTGCACACTGGCATTTTGGCTTGTCCACGCTGACTGACTTTGTTGGTATTTTTTTTAAAATTTGTCCTTTTACTCTCCTTTAGCAGTGAAATGTACGCTGTGTCTCAAAAAATGTCACACGTTGTAATTGTCCGTATCTTTAAAAAATATTAACCGATTTTCATAATTTTTTTTACTGGCGCACTCTTTGGACAATTGGCAATAAAGTAATTAACAAACATTTCGCCAAACCATAATTGCATTGTTACACGTTGGAAAATGAAGGACACTTAAGACCAAAATCATGATTAATGATCTGTACAATGCTAAATGATATTTGACCCGTCATTTTGTGGACATCTGGCATATTGAATGGTGTGTTTGTTTCTGGCTTTCGTGGTTTAGTAGATTTACCAGTTCATCCACAGTACCTGCTGCTTTAGTTTGCCATTTTGATGCCTTTGGTCAGTGCTTCCTGTTTTCCAAATCTTTTTGTAATGTGTCCAGGCTTTCCTTTTTGCTGTAATTTGAGTATGCATTTATTACCTCCATCGAAGTTCAGTGGAGCATATGTAAGTGGGTCCATCCATTTGTTAGGTGTAGTACCGGTAGTCTAGAAGTTATCAATGGATTTTGATAACATTTTTTGGAGGACAGCAAAATCAGCGGCAACTCAGGTTATAATGGTGGTAATTTGATCCGTGATCCTGATTTAGGTTTTCAGATTTGGATGCAGGAATTTTTTTTGTTGAAGAATGTAGCAGATGTATAAGTTGTGTAGTAGTCGTCAGGTGGCATTACTGTACTCGGGATGAAGGTTTGAGATCTCTGATGGCCGCTGCTAGTTGCAGGATGACCACTTGCCTGGAAAACATGCAAAACAGGGAAATGTCAGGGAAAAAATTTTGTCGGAGAAAATTGCTTAAAAACTTTCTCACAAATTGCATTCAGCAGGCTGTTTTGCATTTGTATCACTCACTTTAACTTTGTGTCAATTATTTTATGCTGTTTATTGCTGATTGTAGCTTACTTATGTTTTAGTTTCTGATATTTATATTTATGTTATACTTTAGTTTGTGGTACTGTTCATAGTATGGTACTTACAAAATCAGTGCCACAAATCATCATAGAATTGTCAGGGAAATTCGTAGTGACTGGAGAGTGGTCATCCTGTAGTTGTTGTTGTTATGGCGCAGGTGAGAGTGTGGATGACTGCGGTGGAGGCTACAGTGAGTCTGTCGCCGAGATGTGTGATGAGCTTCAGAACGGATCAGTCGCTATTCTGATCCAGACGCCCAATGGCCGAGACGAGTCCGGATCTAACCGCGACTGTTTCCTGCTCAATCCCAGCTTGAAGTCACCCCTGCACCAGAACATGTTCCGCTTCTTTGGTTAGTCGCCCACCAACCAACATCTGTCTGCCATTCCAGCATAACTTAACCATGAATGTAGCTACTATTAATTAACCAATCAATCAGTCTATCATTTATTTCTTTGAACACACGTAACAACAAAACGTGACAAAAATGATCAGTGAATGGTGATGAAAACTTGCACTAACAGATACTATCAAGCAAAAATGTGGAAGATTGTTTTTATGGTAGATGAGAAAGAACAAGGTGATATGATGCATCATATTATACGGCATAGCCACTCATTAGTGTGAGATGCAGGGTGGTGGCGACTAGTCTGTCAGGCAATTTGACAGCTGTTTCAGAAAGTCCAGGAATTTACCTTGATTCAGAGCATCAGTTGTATTTATCTACTTAGTTATATTAACATTGTTATGGCACAAAATACTGTTATGAATGTATGCTGTTATGAAACTACTTACTCACCCACTCTGTTGACTCTAGGTAAAAGAAATGTCAAGGAATTTAATCGTAAACAGTGAGTTGTGTACTCTTGCTTACAAGTTTATGGTCCACAGCTGATTCTGGTCACTAGGCAGTCAGCCTGCATCTGACGTACCGGTAGTCATAAACTCGGTGGTAGACTGCCATTACTTTCCACCAGGCCCACAGTGTCATGGAATGCTGAGGGGTTAAATCTTGCTGGGGAAAAATGTTCAGTGTTAACTTTACATTTGTGTCAACAGTACACTAATGTTCAGTAGCGTAACATCTTAGACTGTGCATATGCGGTGCACTATATTATGTTATTATAGAGTTTTCGTTGGTATTTTGCAGGTATCCTGCTTGGCATTGCTGTGCGCACTGGCAGCCCATTGAATCTGAGTCTGGCTGAACCAGTGTGGAAACAGCTGGCTGGAATGTCATTGAGTGTCACTGATCTCAATGAAATTGACAAAGACTACGTACCAGGTTCCTATGAGTAGATTTGCACTTGTACTAGTAATTGCTGCCCCCCTTGCTTATGCTTCTTGCTCTTTTGTTTTTGATAGTTTTGTTTATTTGTCTTTGTTACCTAGTTGTGCTCTGTTAATGTGAGGGTAGGTGGGTGACTGTTGGTGGGTAGGTAAATAGTCTATGAGCTAGAGCCATCAAATGTGGTTTACTTGTACCATCTGGGGGAGTTGAAGCCATTGTGTTTTTTGATAGATGTATGTCCCTATCTATGGGGGGAACCTTGAAGCCAGGCTGGGATTTATAGCCCAATGGTAGAAATTGTGCGGGCATGTCAAAATCTGACTGCCAAATTTTGGGATGGGAGAGATGTAAAATGCATTAACTCTGGAACTATGTGGAATAACTTAACAAACAACTACCTCGTTTTGTTACCTATGAAGCACTCTATTTAGTTGAATGCATTTTGTCCAAATTAGATTGATATCTGGATCACTAGAGGTCAGAAGATCAAAGAAAGAGAGAATAACTCGACTAAACTTAACTAACAGTGGTAGTTATACAGTGTAATCTTGTATCAGATATTTACCTCCGCCAAGGAGGTAATGTTTTTGCCAGACTTTGTCTGTTTGTCTGTGTGTTAGCAAGATAACTCAAGATAACTTGGATCTTTCTGAAATTTTGAGGGTATGTCGGGAATGGCACAAACTACCAGTGATTCAATTTTGGGGGTGATCCGGAAGGAATCCTGGATTCTGGATCACTTTGAAGTTTTCATTACCATTGCTTTCAATGGGGCATAAGGGAAACTGCTGCAAAACTGAAGATGGTGCTGCCACCTAGCGAACAGCATTGCCTTGGCAGAGGTGTGCGGGCTCTGACTGCTTTCTAGTTATCATTGTTACACTTTGTGGCTGAGTCTGACTGGATGTGAGTGCTTTGTGATGTATAGCTCTGATGTCAATACAAGACATGGATGAAGAGACGCTTCGTGCTGCTGACATGCCGTTCTCCACAACCAGTGCATCGGGGCATGTTGTGCCACTGACTGCCCGCGTGTCACACATTGCTGTTGATAACCGCAGTGATTATGTCCGCCTTGCTCTGGCCTACAGGTCCATATACTACATAGAGTGTTGTTTGCTTATTTCAGTTTACACATTTTCACTTATGTGTATTTAACCCTTCTTAGATCCATACTTTCTGTCATCTGTTCTGTCGTGGCTGAATATCTTTGTTTTTGCACGTTTAATAAACTGCACTCACTCGTTCACCGACTGTTCTGTTTGATAGCTGGCTAATTATCACCACAAAGGTGTTATTCATTGTATTGTTGCATTAAGACAGCTGCAGTAAGTTCGTGCACCTGGCTGTATGTTCTGGAAAGTTGTTTTTGTTTCAGATGTTTACTTAAGTTGTGTTGAAATTGGAGCTGTTGAATTAACATGATAACATGTTAAAGAATTAACACATGTAAAAAAAATAGCACGTGTTAAAAATTTAATGCAGGAGTTCCAGTAGGGTTCATTAAACTGTGGTTATTTGATGATCAGATAATATTCTAGTAGTCAAAAATTGTTTTGTTGTCATTGCATCACTACTGTCATGGTCCTGCAACACAGCCAGGAGTTTGTCAGTCGTTATTCCAGTCACTCTGTCGATTTCATCTACCTACAACATCAGCAGTATAATGATGCATTAATTAACACGTTAATACATGCATTGAAATAATTAATGCATATGATGCCATTAAAAAAATTAACACCTTAACTAAGCATCATGTGGAAATTAATGTTTGCATTGTTGTCGTCAGTTCTGGGTAGCTAATAGCTGCTCAGTGCAGACAGCAGGCTTGGACTGAGATTTGAGTCCTGTCTTGGTTTCGAAGACCATGACTTAATACATGATAGTCTTGGTAGTGTTGAGCGATTAGTGTTGGACGTGTGTCTGTGATGAAGGTTGCATGAGTTTGACGACCAAGTGCACTTGGTGCGGGAAGGCATGGCTCATGTCATTCCAGTCCCGATGCTGTCACTTTTCACTGGATATGAGCTGGAAATGATGGTATGATGATTTGCACTCTCATGTTATCTGTGCTACGGCTACTGCCACCATCTCCGCCACTGCTATTATAAGATTTTGTTAACCGGCCCACTTTTCTAGAGTTACATGGGCTAAGGGTAGGTCTGCAGAAGATGTTGAATCTTTTGTTGAGAGTTTATGCTATCCTGCATTGTTCATTTTTTTAATCATTTTATATTTATTATATAGTCTATTCTTTTTCACTGTATACACATGATTTTATTTCAGGAACTTTATGATTGTGCATTGTGACTGTTTTATGCATTTTTGCATCTACCTGATGGTTCAAATCTTTTATTTCAGAGTTAGTTCTTGACTTAGCTGTGTGCTGTGTATATGTGCAGTCAATTCTGTTTAGTCGTGGTGGTTACTTATTACCTCCACCAAGGAGGTAATGTTTTTGCCAGACTTTGTTTGTTTGTTTGTCTATGTCAGCAAGATAACTCAAAAAGTTATGGACGGATCTTTCTGAAATTTTCTGGGAATGTCGGGAATGGCAAAAACTACCAGTGATTCAATTTTGGGGGTGATCCGGTAGGAATCCTGGATTCTGGATCACTTTGAAATTTTCGTTAACATCACTTTCCATGGGGCATAAGGGAAACCGCTGCCAAACCGAATATGGTGACGCCACCTGGCGAACAACATGGCGTTGGCGGAGGTCTGCAGTCTCTGACTGCATTCTAGTTATATTCTGTTTATTCGTTCATATGTCATATGTTCATATATACTGTGCTGTGTGTGTATATTTTGTGTGTTCAATCATGCGTAGTCGTGGATATTATTTTATCCATTACGGTGCATATGTGGATGTGTGTGTTATATAGGTGTGTGGTACTCCAGATATTCCGCTGAACCTACTCAAGTCGGTGGCGACATACAAGGGCATCGATGCATCAGCGGCACTGATCCAGTGGTTCTGGGATGTGATGGAAGAATTCTCAAACACTGAACGTTCGCTGTTCCTGCGCTTTGTGTGGGGTCGCACCCGACTGCCTCGGACCATTGCTGACTTCAGGGGCCGCGACTTTGTCATTCAGGTGATTAATTATGCTCAGTTCTGATGGGTCACATATTTTTTAACTTTCTCGGTTCAGTTTTTAAACGCTTCCCATTGTACGCCATTGAATTATTGTTACCGTATTGTTATCTTTACTGATGAGGTCATATTTTGCATCTGTCCATTTGCATTTTGATGAAATTTTTAGAGGGTTGGGCATGGCTCAAGAAAAGAATGATTATATTGTTGTGGCGATCTGGATTTTTGTAGATACTGGATCATTCAGAATTTTTGCGGTGTGAGCTGACCAGCGGCATACACAAACATATCCCAAGTTCCCCCAAGGTCAATTTTTGTTAAAAATAGACATTAGAGACTCAGGAAAATAATTAAAGTTGTTGTCCCAGACACCACTATGGGAGCTCACAGTGCTCACCAGACCCCCTAGCTGGAATTTAGGGGTCCTTCTTCTATGGGGAAGGGGCGAGGGGAAGAGAGAACGAAAAGGGAAGGGAAGGAAAGAGAAATTGAGGGAAGACAGGTTGAAGGGAGGCGAGGTCACCCCAATTCACATTGTGGCTACGCCACTTTCACTGAAGCTGACATTCTGATGTGTTCACCAGGTGGCAACACCATTCTCGGCCATGATTTGCACGTATTTTTTTCAGCTTTCAGCATAATATGAATTCAGACTGAGTTATGAGGGATGGTTGTATTGTGGTAGGTTCTGGACAAATACAACCCACCAGATCATTTCCTACCGGAGAGCTACACATGCTTCTTCTTGCTGAAGATGCCACGGTACTCATGTCGCGATGTGCTGCGGCAGAAACTCAAGTACGCGATACACTTCTGCAAGTCGATTGACACGGACGACTATGCACGCATCGCGCTCACCGGCTATGGTCTCGAGGGAGAGGTGGCTGAGGCCATGGTTACGGACGAGTCGGATACCAGCGACCATGTCTCCAACTCGGACGGCGAACTTGTCTCCGACGACGACTGACTGCCATACTCTGTTGTTATTATCTCTGATCTCTGTTTTGAGTCACTTAGTATGCTCAGAACACTCTATTGTCCATGGCATATGATCGATAATATATGTGGCATTTTGCCAATTTTGCCGGTGTTAAACTCGATTCCTACTATGGCGGAGTCTGGAAAATCCATCCGGCAAACTTTTTGTGGAATTAGAAAGTCAAAATTTTTGGACCTGGAAAGTTGTGGAATAAATAACTTGGCCATAGTCCAGTAAATTCCTGCAGGAAAAATATTGTGGAGTCCTCCTGGAATATTACCAAGGTTTAATTTTTTTGTGTTTAATTAACGAGTTTAATCAGTTAGCCAAATTTAAGTACTGTTACCTCTGTTCTGAGTCGATTATTGTGCTCAGAACACTTTATAGCCTATGTTTTATGATTGATAACATTTACTGCATTTTGCTGATTTTTCGGTTGATTTTATGAGTGAACTAAACCCCATGCAGAAAAATTGTTTTCTTTTTATAGGACAACGTGGTATTTTGGTCGTGAAAACTCTGCAGTTTAGAGTGCACAAATGCGACATAAACCACATTGTGTATGCAGTCGGAACACTTTTGTTTCCATAAACTTGACCAAAATATTCACGGGCACCCAGTGGCGAGCTCAGGGCAAAGGCACCACGAAACACCATGAGTCAAGCAGGGTAGGGGAATGTAAGTAGGTTCTCGAGGGCTGTAGTCCATTGCAATAGTTTTCCAACCAATCCATTCAGCTGTATTATGTGAATCCATCACTGGCGTTGTGAGCCTATGATACCAAATGGGCACTGGACGTTATCTTTTACGGACTGAAACGACTGGTCAAATGGCATATGGAGTATTTCGCAATGGAAGTTCAAAACTCTCACCCTCCTTCCCTGCTGATGCTAATCTAGGTCGTGTCTTAATTTATTCTTTCCACCCGCTCACAGACTCACTTATACTCTGTGTGACGAACTTTGTATTGTGTTGAACGTTTCTTGCTGTCTGTGATGAGCTTTCAGAATTCAGACGTTTATTTATGTTCGCTGTATGGTGATTTTTTGTGAGAACAATAGGATGATGATAAGATATGCATCGAGTTCTTATGTACTTTACATTTTCTTCTTTTTCTTCTTTGGAATTGGTCAAACTTCAAGTTGAAGTTGATGACTCCTGGTCAGTAGTTCAGTAGTGTGGGCACTGGACATGACAGCAGTGCAGAAAAACAAAAATGTTTAAAAAGTGGATGTGGTGTTATAGCCCTTAATGGAAGCCCATTCCAGAGCTACAGAGCATCACCTGCCGTATGGAATCCCACAGTGTTACCTGCCACTCAACACAGGTGAACGGGCTGCTTTGGTTGTCAGCAGCAGTGACAAAACTTGCTATTAACCAACTTTTGAGTCATCAATTTTTTTTACAAATGTACACTATCACGATGCTAACGCATGCTGCAGAAATGACGCTACTCACTGATAATGGCTGCTGCACAACGACGTTCCCGTTGTGCACATGACAGCCACACTTAACATGCTGTAAATCTTGATTTACACCAACTTATTTCTGTGCCAACAATGTCTCAAGCTTTTTACTGCAATTTTCCTGTTTTCATAATGCAGAGGCTTATTTAGACGTTATCTTTCCGCGAAAATGGCATTTTCCATGACGTCATGATTACATTAGCTATACTCAGTAAGAAGTAAATTCTGAAGAAAAGTTTTAGATGTTTTTAGTAAAGCATATTATTACGATAATGTGTGCCAAAAATTATAAGTAAATTTACATTTGTTGAAGTTATCCAGACAAAAGTGCAGACTCTTTTTTTTCCGGACACGGTGTACATGTATAGTAAATGTGCCACCATCATTATGCCACAAAAATTAAAGTGAGTGAGTGAGTGAATAGGGTTTAACGTCCCGCCCGACACAGTATAGGTCATTTCGGGGACGGCCTTTTTAGGCAGAATGCACACAAATGCATAATAATGGAACAGCAAGTTTAACCTTTACAATAATTAAAAATCATGACCAGCTGGCTAGCCAGCCTTAGGAACTAGCAGCTGAGCTCACAGCTATGGCAAGGAGCTCTAATTGGTGGCACAACAAAAAGAATTGACACTGAACATACACTATTGAAGTAAATATACATAATACATGGTTACTAACAAAGATAGCAATATTAATACAAACTAGTACAATCATACTACTTTCAGGCAATCAATTAGCTCAATGTAGCATCACAAGACTTAGCTTTAACATTTGTACTAAGCCAGAGGAATATCCTATGCCGTATACAGGCCAGGTTTGACAGAGTTAGCTGGCGTTAAACCAGGAATTTCCAAGAACGCACAGACTAGTGGAGTAGTACATTTCAGGCTAGATGACCAACAGTGTCAAAAACTGAACAGTTCAAAGTTAACATTAAAAATATGTTTGCACTTCTTTGCCGCTTCAGCCAGAACTAGCAAGTACGCAAGTACATACAATGAATGAAAAATAAAAGAGAAATAGAAACACTATGCTTCATGTGAAATAAGAACATAAATACAGACTGCATCATAAAACAAACACAAAATAAAATACTGTTACAGAACCACTTACAATACATTGACTCAATTACCTAAATAAAATCAATACCTGAGCAATGAGTAGCATGTACAAACATCACTATGGCTAACGAAACAGGGCCAGTACCTAGATGCAATAACATGGCTAAAATCAGCATGATGCATACAGTAAATATTACGAAATGAATTTGGAAAATCATACACACTTTGTAAAAATGGTTTTTGTCACAAAAAAACATTTCTACAAAGTGTGCACAAGTTAGCACGGAGTAAGCAAGCTCGACCTTATGCTGTCACAGGGGCATCATTTAGGGCAGCATAGTCTACATAGACTGAGACCCCCAAGGACTACTGAGACCCCCAACAATTTACTGAAATGACGCCACTGTGCTATCAATACTTAAACAGCAGGCCTGTATACACTGTGTCCCATTGAATACAGATGTCAAATAATTAACTGTAATAATTACAATTCATCAGATTATTGTTTCAACCTGTAATGTATTTCAAACTGTATTTCAGCCTTTCCTGACATACTGTAGTTTATCACTGAATACAAAAAGAAGCCTTGAAACTGGACCAAATATCCCAGTACTTTGGGATTACAAGTACAGTTTTTATTGGACACAGTGTATACATTTATAAATAGAGATCAACCAAGTGTGCAATTCTGCGACAACCACTGCTGCTAAAGAGTGAAACATCAGAAGGGAAATACGAGAGACTGTTCAGTACGTTATCCACCAGTTGTGGTGTAATGTCCACACCTCGCAGTCTCAACTCTGCCTCCGTGCACTGCGCCACATGTCGTCGTTCAAGTGGCAGAAAAGGCACAACTTGATCGATCAGTTTAGCAGACATCAGCTCGGAATAGAATTCTGAACCAAAGCGTGGCAGTAAGTCTTCAAGTTCCAGTTCCTGTCGGACAGCTCCAATCATCAACGCTTCAGTAACGGCAGCATTGATTTCAGTGGCACCATCGTTTGTTAACAGCAAGAAAACAGCACGACAACAAATGTTGGATTGTATTGACAGTCTGTTTAAAGTTTCACGAAGAGCGTGCACCACACTGCCAGGTGTTTTGTCAATTTCATCAATAATGAACAGCTGGAGACCACACGCGGGAGAAGACATATTTGACACAATCCAGTTAGATAATGACAAAGCCTCGCTATGTGTACCATGTGCAAAATGTAGAGGAACTATAAATTTGTGAACGTTTGTCAGTGGTAGATACTGTGCTATGATGCTGCTCATGAAATTTTTGCCAATGCCAGTCCAACCGTGGAATGACATTACAAGCTGTTGTCTGCTGGAGGCACTTAAAAACTCTTCCAGCCTTTTGATGACGACATTTACAGCAATATGTTGCCCATGAACACGCTGCTGTAGTTCACGGCACAAGGAGTTGACATCGATGTGGTCCACACACTGAGTTGCTGGAGACTGGAGCACACAGCTAACAAAAATGGCAATTGCAGTCATCAGAATGGCAACAAAAAGCACGCAGCATTTAGCACCAAACAGCAGTTTGTGGTGTCCTTTTGGCAAACCAGCAGTCTTTAAAGTGTCACGAGTTTGACTGTCATTGTTCCCGTCGTTCCATGGAACTAATGCCAACTGCTCTTTCAGGGCAGCACCTGTCCCTGATACGCAAGTTACATCTGATGAAAGATGGTCAGACTCATCTAATTCAAGTGACCTATCACGGAGTGGCTGCTTGGCATAGCAAGTTGAAGGTGATGAGAAGTCAGAGGTTTTCTCGCTGGACTTCAACCTGGGACTTTGTGAATGCTTCGATGACATGGGAGGTTTCTGACGAGATGTTTCGGGCTTGCTCTGACTCTCTGATATATGGAGGTCTGACAATGAAAACAGTGACAGAGATCTGGATCTGAGTAATGAAATCGATGAATTATGCAGGATGAAATCAGTCGGTGGACTATTTTCATCTGGATCAATGTCCATGTCCTCCTCATCTTTGCTGTCAGAGAATCCTGGAGAGCTAACATTTGAACGAGGATGTCGCCAGCCAGATGGAGATGGAGTAGACACACGATATGATGTAGGCAACAGATGATCCCTACTAACTGCATGCATTTTTGTCTCCAACTGCCTTGAATTCTGCAGACAAACAAAACAAGTGAATGATCGGTCATGAATATTACATTTTGCCACAGACAAAATGAGAATGCAACAACAGAATAATTCAAGTTCATTTTCATGTGATATGCTTTATACAATGAGTACTATTTCTGGCTGCTTTGCTTTGACTATTGACACTAGCGGTAACACACCAAGAAAAGCATGAAGTATCTAAAAGTCCACGGCCAACAATTCAAAAAAGTAAACTTAAAAGGAAACCACCAACCTACAATAAATAACTCCTAACAAGAACACAGCATGAGAAGTGCCAGGCAAAGTTCACTCAGATGGTGACAGACCTACAGTAAGTTTACTTTGCCACATTCAGTGACAGCATAAGGTAACCACTTAGAATAGATTAGTTAATGTCACTAGCACAGAGACATTTATGCAGTAATCAGTAATGTAGATAAACGGATGCAGGCACAAAATCCCTCTATATCCGTGTCACGATATGGTAACAGGAACTTTCGTTCCCATGTACTTTCGCTCCCAGGAGCGAAAGTTCCATACATGGAACTTTCGCTCCCTGGTACTTTCGTTCCCTGGAACTCTCGTTCCCTGGAACTTTCGCTCCCTCGAGCGAAAATGAGGTGGAACTTTCACTCCTCACTCAAAGTTAACATTATTGGTCTACACACTTAATAGAAGCAGATAAAATCAAAGGACGCCAGCATGTGGTGTAAATGCTCAACGTTTAAAACAAAAAAGCCCAGCTGTCGCTAGGGAACCTGCTACAGCTAGCCTAGAAAGGTTTTCCGAAAGATGGGTTTAAGGTTTAGCGAAGAGACTAGAATTTAAAATAATGGTAAGAACTTGACAAAAAATATAATTTAAGGAAGAATTTATAAACAGATATTATTTGAGAAAAAATTTGAAGAACTTAGTTAATTTAAGATAAATTAGTTAATAAAATAATTTGCTAGATTCTGCCATCTTTTAGTACAATAAATCTGTACAAATATACGAACAAGTTATAACGCCTTAATTTCCATTAGTTTATCAACTAAATAATCATAATTTGTGTTGGGGAGCGAAACCACGTTATGCTGACTGTGGGAACGAAAGCTCCATGGAACGAAAGTTCCTGGGAGCGAAAGTTCCACGTCACTTTCGCTCCCGGGAACAAAAGTTCTCGGGAGCGAAAGTTCCAGGAAGCGAAAGTTCCATGTACGGAACTTTAGTTAGATGGAACTTTCGTTCCCGGGAGCAAAAGTACACGGAAACGAAAGTTCCATAATTTTCACAATATAACTGATTCAGTGATTCTACTAATAATTGAATAACTTTTTTTCAATAAACTCTGATCTGTCTCTGGTTCCAGTTAGTTCGGTGGTCCAATCATACATAACTTCTTGTTTTGCCCAAAATCTATCATGCTGCACCTTAAAAAAATCAACAGACTGTACATCAACTACCCAATTAAGTAAACTATTCCAGACCTTAACAATTCGTGCCGAAAAAAAATATTTCCTGAAATTGTGAGTAAACTGCAAACCTGGTCCGCAGGTTTGGTCTGCAGTTTACCCGTTGGTCGGTCCGCAAGTCCGCATTTTACCCGTGCCCATTGTAGGAGGTTGTGAATAATATGTCATGGTAAACATAATTTTTATCTTAGTTCGTATAATTATATTATTAGTTCCCTTTAATCAATAATAATCACATCATGTCCTGTATTTTAATTAATAAGCCACAAACCGAAAAGATCACCACTTCATTTCGAAATCTGTAAATAATTCATTCGCAAACAAAACAGGAAATACTAACCAAATCTGATATTAATTTGAAACCGAAAACAGACAGTAGGGCTGTGCCATCAGAGTTCATTAGTATTCGAGTACTCAGAAAGTAGCTAAACGAGCAGTCGAGTATTTGTTTATGATTTTATACATATAACTTTAAAAATAATTAAAAAAATAAAAAAAATATTCCAAAAACTTGTCACGCTAAAATGACGTGGCAATGATTACTAATGCTGTCAAATAGCATCATCATCATCATCATCATCGACAACCGTGGGCTCAATGCCCGTTGGTGTCTGACGCCATTCTTACTATCGCTGCCCACCGCTGCCTATCTAGGGC
>Ga0209367_1000923_pt1 | contig 33544 bp, 13 predicted proteins | sample WorMetLIZISLAND2_FD_187412 | JGI IMG/M metagenome (GOLD analysis project Ga0209367, IMG submission 187412) | Marine gutless worms symbiont microbial communities from Max Planck institute for Marine Microbiology, Germany - Olavius geniculatus... ... | reverse complement strand
GCATGATGACGATGACGGTAAGCGTCAGGGTGATGGCGTTGGTCGTGTCCGACTGACCGTGCCCATGCTGTTTCTGATCTCCCTGCACTCCGCCACCGCCACCAGCTGCACATCCGCCCCGCTGAAACTGTCGGCGCATGCGACGCGAGTTGCGTATGGCGCGTATCAGAAAGAAGTTGGAGTACGACAGAATGTGCGATATAAGACATATACAGACACGTTAGCTGCTGAGATGCTGGTTAACCGACTGACGTATAAAGTCCTTAATTATTCACCTATTAAGACAAAATAACAAAGAAGTTTGAGTACGAGAGAATAACCAGCGGCAGAACGATGCCGACGACGACGTACAGCGCGTAGTAGGTCTGGTCGAGAGATTCAGTGAGTGAGCGAGTGAGTAAAGTTATTGTAGCCCGGAGGTCATTGCGCTGGAACCAGTGTTTCAAGGTCTGGTCGAGAGCCCCGTGTCTCTGGAGCAGTCCCGGGACCTGGAAATAGTGGATGCTGTGGTCGCTGTCCACACAGGCGATGGCCGACTGTAGATAGCGCGGTACGTTCAACAGAACGCTGAAAAGAAACGCGACTGCGATCGAGCCGACGGCGAACCTTATGCCGATGATGATACGAGCTTTGAGCGGGTGACAGATAGCCAGATAGCGGCTGACGGCCATGACGACAGTCAACCAGGTGCTCGAAGTGATGAAGGTGCTGATGATGGCTGGGTGGTAGACGCGGTAGACAAGTGCAAACGTCAGCCGGTCGCTGATGCCAACGTAGCCGACGAACGCCAGCGGGATGACGGCGGTACAGAAGAGCAGGTCAGATAGAGCTAGAGCTAGCAGACCTATGGTCGCCGACCTCTCCATACGATCCATCGGCTTGTTGCGCACGATGCTGGTCAACACGATCAGGTTAATGCTGTTGCCAATGATGCCGATCAGACAGATGAGCGGTATGACGACCGTGTACAGATACATCTCAACCAGAGTGTATGACGTCATCGTCCCTCCCCCAGCAGTCGCTGAAGCATTCAGCGCTGCATCGCGGCAGAACGTTGCCGTCACGTTGAACCACGACTGACCATCGACCTGACACGCGCCAGTAGCACCGCCCAGCAGTGGCTTACCGTAGTACAAGAACTCGTGTGACGTGTTGTCGACGCACTTCATCGCTTGATGTCGACACCGGCGGCGACGCACTGGCAACTTCCAGAGAATTCACTGATGATCAGCGCAGGTTTGTGAGTTCTTCTATTAAACCCGCGACCACCGTTTAATGACGTTCTGCAATAGCACACGTCAGAAACAGTTGCATTGTTTTCAGCAGCCAAGCTTTTTTCCAACAACCTGAATTTTATACGAAGTGGTCCAAAAAGTGAGTTGTCAACGTGCTTGGCAACACGGCGTTAATTTGAAAGTTAAAATACCTAGCCAAATTTGCATTGCAATTTGCGGCCGACCCATCACAGAAAGTGGAATTGTTTCAATAGACGGCATAGCCTATTTGGAAACTCAGCAACGCCTTCTACAGTGCTACCGACGCCGACTTTATACAACTTTTTACGCAGAATAACCTGTTCGCAGCAAAGCTGCCTTTATACACTATCGTCAGGCACCAAGAATTTTTCTGTCGCGTATAAATAACAAACATAAAAAGTCATTCAGATGATCGCACAGACTGTCGATTTGCTTGAACGCGTTAGCGCGCAAATCTCAATAACGGCTGCTCCGTCAACGATAAAAAATGCAGCAGCTGCAGTTGCAGCTGCACAGTTTTTGATTGGCTTTTATTGATGCAGTAATGAGACATTAACGATGTATATAGTCAATCTGCTAATGAATATTCATGAGAGAATTTCGTGTTTCGCAGGAATCATTGTTTACTGCATGCGCACGTGCTCGTCTGCCGCATATCACATCATTGATGCAGTCAACGGCCGGACATTAAACGCAACAAGACAACACTCAGAAAAAATTCGACATAATACAGTAACACGTTGTTCTAAAATAACCATTAACAGCAGTGACGGTTTGTCATAACTTTACAATTTAATTTTTGCGTCCACTGGCGTTCGTTTGTAAGTTTGCAGGCCTAGCAATCACTCAATTACAATAATTGAGTCCAGTGCGGTCGACTTAACGCGTTAACTTAACGCGTTGACGCATTAAAGAATAACTCGTGATTAAAAAAATTAAAGCCGTTAAAATAATTAACGCCCATACATGAATCTACGAAACGGGAGTGCAAATGTTTAATCAAACTGCAATTATGTTGCGGTTTTATCACTATTTTAATAATTTTCATTTGAAAAGCTAATAAAATCAAGTTCGACAGTGGTTGCATCGTGTAAATAAGACGTGTAGTCTTCGCGAACGGCAACCTACAGCGTACGTTAACGCGCGATTGAAATAATAATTAATCTCTCGACAGCACTAACATTTATACGGTCGTTAGCAAAATTACACATAATTGGTGGCCATAGAACTCGTGCTGCCATTGCTGGTGTTGAGAAATTTTTTTCTCGGACTAGATGCTTGATTTCATTGACGAGCTCTTTACAACAAGATATCATTAATCAAAACTATGGTTAATAACTTTTGGGTGATGATCTAAAGTAAACAGTGCCGCCTAGCAAAAGCCAAGTAAACAAGCTATTTTAAGGTACTTCTCTGATTGACGGTATCTTGTTCTGAAGAACTCGCCAATAAAAACAATCACCTAGTCTTAGAAAAAAAAACTTTTTAACATCAGCAATAGCAGGACGGGTTCCAGCCACCAAACCTTCGCCCTTTATTTAGATCAAGATTCACTTAAAATTATATATTATAAATCCTGTACATTTTATTAAAATAACTGACACGGTTCACAATATGCAGTTGTTTACACTTCATCTACAAATAAAAAATGTGCACAACTTTTTGTCAGTAGTTCAAACGTTTCAGAAAAGTATGTCGGCTGCTCGGTAAGTATTAAACGTAAACGTAAAACGCAAAGTCCTTCCCGAGCCTTACGGCCCATAGGGCGGCGCTGATCTACGTTTCTTAAGGCCCTCAGCCAGACACCAGTTTTTAACACGGAGCTCAAAACTAACCAAATGTCCGCCAGTTGCAGCAATACAAAATCGAAGTCTCTTGCGAAATGACAGGATTGCCTTATCAATGAATTCCCGAGTCGAATCATCCCAGCAAAGCAGTCTTAAGCTGACTCGGCGCTGCGTTGGTCTGCTTTGGCATGCAGGCCTATCTCTTTTAGCGAACAGCATCGCGCCGTGCACCACACAACTACCAGTGGATTTACATCGGGCAAATGCGGCGGCTATTCGTCTTTTTCAGTAAAATCAAAACAGTTATTGACCCAATCCTGCGCAAAACTTACGTGAGCAAGGGCGCCTGGTCTGCAAATTTGAGAACATGAATCTGCTACAGTTCCGTAGATATATGCATGTTTTTTTCTACGGGGAATTGTTTTACTGGCGCACGCTGTATTCCAAAGTTATTAGCGGTTAAGTTAAAAAACTGTTCAGAACGTGGTCGCGAACTTTCACGCTGTAAGCCGTTAAATCATTGTAGCGGCAACCCCAAAGTTTTGATTCAGTTTTTTTAAATAGTAAAATTGCCCCCACCTCGCTAGTGACTTAACATATGGAACAGATCGTTGGCGATCGGTCGAAGGAGGTGCGAGAACGCTGAATGACGTACTGCGAGAGATCGTAAAAGACGTCATGCGCTGTTGGTTACGCTGCATTATTAGGGTTGGGTTAGCCTGTGTTTTCGTGCCCAAAATAAACGCAGTTTTACGAACAGTTTGCATTAAAACGTCGACAATATACAACGATACACCGGCTAGCATTTCTAAAGTACTCCCGGACTTACCAGATCTAGCCACCCCAAAACTACTAGGCTCGTCGTAAATTCTGCTCGATGGCGCTCCCTGGCATATCTCACGCCATCGTCTCGCTGTTAATTGAATAGGCCTATTGCGCCATAACTCCTTAACATCAGCTACATTATTCAGCAAACAGGGTTATGTTACAACACTGCGCTTATAGTATGGTCGGTTCAGAATGCTGCAGGATGTCCTGTGAGCTATATTTTGCGACGCCGCAGTGTGTGATCTTATTAAATCCGCTCCATTTCCTAGGACGGCCAGAGGCAAGACCGCGTCCTGCATCACGTCGTCTTGGCTGATTTGACGTTTACGACAACAGACGCCTTCAGATGGTGAATCCGTCGGCTACAGTTAGATTCCCCCAATATCAACCGGGTCGGCGACAAAACCTTATTGTCTCTCCAATGCAATGCAGCGTATTGGACGAGGAAAATAGAATCATCCTTCGTCTATTTCTGTCTCGGCCGGCACCCGTCTCTGGGCAAGATTGTAACTTTAGTGTTGCAATAATCTTCTCAAAATTATGAACTCAGCATGTACAGAACGTTTAGACAAAGAAACGACTTTCTGGGAGATTAATAAAAAATTACGCAGCAACACACACGAGCGAGATCAACAATGATTGTTCAGCATTTTTACTCGATCCACGCAAACAGTCAATTCAACTCAAGTATTTTAAAATGGCTTAAATATTGGCTTATATACTTTATTGTGCAGTATGTTATCACTGTGTAGCCTAACATGTTTGTGTTTTATGTCACTGCTCGTGGCTGTTTGTGTTGTTTTATATGGGCCTCGCTGTCGGAATTAAAACGAATAAACAAATAAGCAGATCACAGTGCTTCTTAAAGTATGGGTTGTCCTCGGGTCGCGAAGATTCAGCGGAAACAAGAAAAATAAAGAAAATGTCAGACAACGTTGTTATGTACGGACACCGTCCGTTCGTTTAGGAAGTGCACAGTTACTGTAGTGTGTATCGAGTGATAATACGAGTTTCTTTGTACACGTATATTACAGCTATATACACAGTATCATCATGACATCCTAAGCCTGCCGGCCTCCGATACGGCGCCTGTGCGGTCGCAGTAGCAAAGAACCCCGAAATATCTGGTCGCCGTTCCTCGTAGACGCCAGCTGCCAATCGTCCCGCTAAGCCGCCACTCCTTTCCCGCTATAGGCTCATGTCGGACGTCGCCGTAGCGCCCCCACAAGATTATGTAACCCCAATCCCTAACAAACGTGACGAACATCGTGAGTCATAACAAACAAGAACCAAACTCTTGTCCACATATTTGCCAAATAATCGATTTTCAGACTGTTGTTACTCTTACACTCAGCAGAACAGTTTTTAATAAAATGGTCAAAATTTTCACTACATATAATAACTACATTACTTATACATGTATAATATTAGTAATGTTGTTGTTGTTGCTGCTGCTGTTGTTGTTGTTTTTCTTGTTAACAAGAAATACCTACGCAATTGTCATTTTAATAGGGCGATGGAACAATACTAGCAATGACAATGGCTGTTGGTTATATAATGTTATTCCAAGTGCAAGATGATGGCAATCATATTGGTAGTGACAGGTCACGTCACGTGCCGCCTGCAGTCAATGTGTCATCCCACTCACTCCATGCCGTCGTGTTAATTTTACGCTTCGTTCCACTGACGGTGTTGGCTGTGAAACTGCTGTCTGGGAACGGCGGTTTTACGCCTCCCTGGTCTGTCACGGACTGTATGTTTTGTGCCGTGCTTCAATCTATGAACTTGCCAGTTTCGGCTTGAAGAATTTTACGACAACGTGTCTCGGTTACCCGACACACCCCACCCACCCGGCATTCTGGGACGCTCCAGGAATGTAAGAAAACATACATTTCAAGACACAATCGCTCTGAAGTCCACGACCGGCATTACACTGTAAACAGTACGACAATAAATGTAACTTTGTCTACTCGTACTACGCGATATTGTGCCGTAACTTTTTATGAGTGACGGGGTGCGAACGCGGGATATTCTGTCTTCCAGCTTGTCAGTCTAATAGGCCTATAGGCTACGTGTACTCGTATCATGTCATAACAATGTAATAATGTTAGAAATAATGTTAGATTTTTTACTTGCAATAGCTAGCTAGTTATAGCGCATATTAGTTATGGTAATTTTGTCCGTGTGTCCGTCTGTCCGTCCGTCTGTCACGACCCGGTACCGATCAAGAATCACAAAAGGTGATATTATTCAGCAGCACATTGGCACACAGTCAGTGTGCTGCTGAATATTATCACCTTTTGTGATTTTTGCTGTTTTTGATGTGCGAGTTCTTTAATGTTGCAGGTAACAAGTGTATAAACTGATGTTTTGTACATTTATATTAGAAACACTTTATACAGTCGCCTGTTGCTACAGCACTAGCTGACAGGCCAGGAAATGACGTAGATACGGTCTGATATTGCGTTCGTAATTATTCTGCCACGTGCGACAGCTAATTTCCGTCGTCCAGTCTTTCATATTTTATCGCAACTCACTCAGATGGTGAGCTAATACTGCGTCCGGAACCGGAAGTATGCGTTCAGTGTTTGGAATATTGCTAATTTTGCGCTATAGTCCGCCCGATTCGTCGGTAATGCACGCTGTGTCCTGGCTTTTATCGGCATAAATGTGCGCTATTTCTAGACACACGTTCCGGGGGAAAGGGCGAGATAAATTGAGCGAAAGTTGCCTAAAGCTAACTGCCGCTCAAGTTTACCGTGAAATGATTTTGCCACCCTGGCATCATTCTTATCTCATTGCAAAGGGCAACCACTCAACCAATCAGTCAATTAATGCGTTTAGCTCAAGTTAAAACAGACAGAAGGTAACGGGCAGATAAACAAAAAAAATATTTTTTGTAAAATAAAAACGTAATATAATTAGCACGGATCTGAGTTATTACTGCTGTACTGTTATAATAAACGATAAAAATTTTTAAGCCTAAATTTTCCTAGTTGTACGGCAAACTATGCTGCTTCGAATGCAACAAAACAGTTTACCAGATCTGTGAAATAAACATAAATCTCGCAATTCGAGCAGAACCGATGCAAACTAAATTTGTCATTAGCTCACACTGTCGGTAGTTGGACTGATCTCGTCTTATCGATTTCCTTTATTAGCTTCTTTTGTTTACGACGACAGAAAACCACGTTAGGAATGCAGTTATTGCAGTGTAAGTGAAAAACGTTGTAGATCAGTTTAGATGAGTTTTGCACAATGTTGTCTCTGCTATACACTGTGTCTACAAAAAGTGTCACACTCTAAACATTTTGCAATAGCGAGCGAAAACCTGCACCGATTTAGATAAAAAATTTTACACGCATTCCGAACGCTACCTAGTAGCTTCAAACAAATTTACCTTATTTTATGATGTCAGTCAAAACAGTCCGGGAGTTTCACAAAAGCAAGCGACCATTTTTTTTCAAGTAAATTCAAATAATTAATTTTGTCACATTAACTTTTTCTTAATTCTGATTATTTTGATTAAACATTAATTTTTTTGTCACCATTTTGTTTGTTTATCAACAAAAAATGGCGTTACTCACGACGTCGTGCTGGAAACGCAAATGTGTAAAATCACTTTGAAAAAAATGAAAATCTCTTAAACAAAACTACAGATTTCTGAGAAATTTTGCTTTGGTAACTCAAATAGGCCTACATGTCACATTGTGCGTAAATTTTTAAAAATCAAAATCGGTGCAAGTTTCCGCTTGTTATTGCAAAAAGTTCAGAAAGGGCCACTTTTTTGTGGACACAGTGTATATTCTACCATTTTACATGTGGTCACAGAAATAACATATAGGGCTCACGTAAATAGAATTAGGCAACTTTAGCCGATAGAAACTTAGAACCTGTAATTGCGGCGTCATATAATCGACAAAGCTGGTGTCGCGGACGAATTATGCATGAGAAAATTTCATGGCAAATAAATCAATTTGGAAACGCAATCACGAGTCAGCCTTGACTGCATGGACAGAGGCGGTAAGCGCTGATTAAACATCCGGTCACTGACGTAAGAATATTAATTTTCGCTGTTGGCTCACTTTTAAACACGTAGACGCTCTCGCTGCAACAAAGCTGCTTTACACACTTTGTCAAATTTAGCTGACTGTTGGTTTCTGAGCAGAGCGAATTACGAATTACATCTCTTTAAACGATAATTTTTGATTTCGTCAGTTACTTGACACCATGACAGAAATAGATCCGTGTTATCTGAGAAATACACCAGTCCGACGCTTGCCACAAATAGCAGAACCACATGTCATCGTAAAGAAAACGGTTGTAGTTCAGTTGAACGATAATAAAACATAAGCCTATATTTTTGTTACAGTCAATAATTATTAGTAGCTATACACAGCGCCGGTATCAGATCTATCCTACTTAACTAGTCACTCACCTTAAAACCAACGGTTCAAGATATCTCCAAATCTTACATATTTCATATTTTCAACCATAATTATTTAGCAACATCGTTATTTCTGCCAGTTTTCTACAGCATGGCAATATCAATAATATATAGTCTAGTTATTTATTTAAAATCAAGTTAATGCAAGTAATTTGAGCTAATGCTTACGAGACGCGAGACAGCTTTTAACAGTTTCTGTTTCACAGGTTGTCTTAGTTTATCTCCAGCCATTTTGTCGCTATTCACTCTTAAAGTGTGCCCTGCAGCAAAAATCGCAAAAATCACTAAAATTCCCAATTTTAAAAGTTCAAGGTCGTCTAAAGTCATAAATGCTGATACCTCTTAAATGCCAGTTAACAGTTCTTGTTACGGTAAGCAGCAGGTCTATGTTTGTCTGCAACCGTTTATACGCTAGACGAATTAAAAACCGTAAAATAACAAGATAATGTTCATAAAAACACGGAGTCTGTCCAATGCATTTTGACAGTTTACAGTATATGTCCGTATAAATATAATCAATGAACTGTTTAGACCGGTAGAAAAAAAATCAAACATGATCCATTCATCCTTCTGTATTATTTTAACTAAACAATAGACATTGTCAGTCACGAGACCGTTCGATTCGTCACCAGCGCTTTACTATAAAATGTCCATCGTCACCATGCGTCTATCTTGCACCGTTATAAAGATATAACGCTTCAAAGATAATGGGGTCACAAGTTTGACTTTTTGGGGTCACGTGACGTCATCGGTCACGTGATCATTCGACTCCCGGGAATCGACTTCCTATGGGTGGTCCATGATGACAATGCGTCAATCTGGCACAGTTACGGAGATATGGCGCCTCAAAGATAATGGGGTCACGAGTTTGACCTTTTGGGGTCACGTGACGTCATCGGTCACGTGATCATTCGACTCCCTTATGGTCTTGAGTACCCTTATGGTACTTGGAGTTAGTCGCTCAAACTTTCCTGACTCGATTCGTTCATTTTGGCTCGCTAACCGCGAAATGCAGCGCAAACTACGAAATAGTGGCACAAAAATAAAGAATCAAGCTTATACTCCACTGGCTGCGGTTTAACGAAAAGGCGAAAGTACTACGTAAGGTTACTGATATACGTACAGTACGTGCTTTGAGTGCCTTAGCCAACAACAATGCTCAAGTCTACCAGTAAACACAGGAAATAACATAAACCTTACTAACGTCGTCTATGAAATATTCATTTAATACGGTACTGCGCAGCTGCGCTTGAGTGACCACACCGGCAACGTAAAAGTAAAACGGCCGCAGTACGCCTATTGCATTGCGATTAGAAAGCGCGTTCCGTACATCTGTAGCGATAACAAAAAAAGTCTACATTTTTTTGCTAGCAAGCGTCACCGCAAACATATGACTTACTGTTATCGCAACTTTTTATCTGTACACATTAGTTCCATAATACACACTTTAGCCTTAGAGTAGAAATAATGTGACTTTTAGGACATTCTGACAATGTAATAATGAAACTCACCGTTCGTGCGCACAGTTGCTTCCTACTCGGTACGTTTTCGACAGAGTCGAATCGAAGCTGGCAGCGAATTTGATTTTGTCGTTTCGCAACTGATATTCCGACGTTTTTGATCAGTCGTCAGGCTTTGCTCAGCGCCACAGCCGCATCTGCCTCAGCATCCGCTACTACATGCCGCGGCTGCTGCTGCTTCAGCTGCGATGTCGGCGCGACATCGACGCAATATTCTTATTTGAACATCACTGATATTCATTCAGATAATCTCCAAAAAGCGACCCGTAAGAACGACAATATATTAAAAAACTACCGCCTTAAACGAATTGAATGTTATAGTTTAGATGAAGACTTAGACTTAAATATAGAATAAATGTTGAAACACTTAGACAAATAATTGAAAACGGCATGCTAATGTATGAGAGGACTCATGCGAAAAAAAGTCTTTTTAGAGGTTTATCGCGTTTAATCTAGTAGGAGGATATCATCATACCTGATAAGTCGAACAAGTTAATGCCGTCATTATGCTGGCGCAAGAACGTCTGTCTTTATATGAGATAGCCGAGTTATTGCCTCGACTAGAGATTATTTAAACCGCGTCCGGAAAAAGTCTACAGTTAATGCAAAAAGTTAAAAGATTAAAAATATTTTAATACTTTTATCGTAAATCATCCCGAGACGAATATTCCAAAAAAATGACAATTTGTTTTATATTATTACGTAGTTGCGTAATCGTTACGTCATTTTAAATACCATTTTTACTGCTTCGTTAAAAAGTAATTCGCAACTATGAGTAGGCCATGCATTGCTGGTTTACCTAATCTAATACTATTTTGCTTTTAAAGTTCAATTAATAGATTCTGACAAGTCATCGGCGTGAGGCACTGACTCCGGTCTTGCGAGAAAAACATAGCTCTTCTACAGTTACTGAAACAATAATTAGTGCTCGTCTTCTTGGTGTGCTATTCTCAACAGATTTGTCTTTGAAGCAACACGTTTAGTGCTCGTTGCTTTTATTAACTGCGTCAGTTGCGAAGTGTGTGTCGGTATCTGGAGAGAATAACTTAAAAGCTTTCTGGGCGTCTCTCGTTACTTTCTTGTGTCTTTAGCCGAGTCGATTCCTTCCGCAGTCTACTGACAGGACCGCCGAAAGTTGTCGGCGACAATTTCAACTGGTACTTGATGCAGCTGCTCGTGTCGTCACGAACTCTGAGAAGTATGACCAAGGCTTGACCTGCGCAGAACGGCGTGATCTGCACTAGCTGGACATTTCAGAACGAATTCAGTTTCGTATTGCAATAATCGTTGACATTTCAAACGTTATTGCTATCTGTTATGTAAGTACCTACGACAACGAGTCGTCTTGGGTGCCTACATGTAACATGTGCGACTAATGACCAAGCAGTTTTAGGCAGTGTTAGACAGTTTTGGGCAGTCGTATGCGAGCTTTAGTCGCATATGCACGATGCAGAGACCATGATGCCGTTGGCTATAACGGCTGCTGTAGAATAACGTCGTAAACGAACAGCAACGTTTACTGTTATACAGCGATCAGCGAAACAGAATTTAAAAATTTTCGCCAAAAAGTGATTTATTTCAATTTCTGCAACCTATAAAATTTTGATAATGTTTACTAACGTTTATGTTTTTGTATTTCGGAGGTTTAATATTAAACGTCACCTTTTTGAAATGCGGAATTTTCAATGACGTTAAAAGATCAGTCGAGCAATATTTACGAGTAGATAAGAAATCGCAACTTTAGCAATGAGCCTGGTTTTAACTTTTCGCATCAATTAATTATTGTAAAGTAAACGGTATAGTATATTGCAAATTATAAACAAACTATAAAACAAAAAAGGTTTTTGATGTAGATTTAAAATGTTTGAGTGCGTGTTTTCTAGTTGACCAGATGAAGCTGCAATCGGAAGCTAGTACTGCAGACCTACACGGTGGAGTGACGGAAAACAAAACTGCGGATGACAGCTGTGACAGACTGACAGTTTGTCGTTTCGTGTTCACGAGCTTCGCTGTCTCAGCAACTGACAATAGATACTTTGGCTTCCTTTCCATTAATGTCAAACTATAATTTCAGCGACTAATTTTACTTTTAATGGTTGTTTTTATTCTACATCGCACGCATCGCACTAAAACGATTTCGCTGCAAGATTGTTGTCGAGTATACGACACTTAGCTAGTAGTGAAAACAGCTGTCGGCATCTAAAAATACTTCTCTGCTTTTGTTGTTTTGTTTCCATAAGTCGTCACAATGCGTGTCTAGCTGTGTAACTTTGATTTTCGTTTTTAATTACAATAGCATCTTCTGTTTCTATTTTGGGTCTCAAATTGCAAGTGGCTGCAACAGATATTAAGCGACCCACGCTAAAATATGATGACGTGGTTATTAATTATTGTATTAATTATTGTTTTAACTTTGTTTATCTTGTTTATATTAACGTAATTTTTTTAGTGAGTTAGATTAAGTTTATTTGGCAGAACACATTAGTATAATTTTGCGTGCGTTATTCTGGCTATTCCGAATAGCTACAGTTCTGCATAGTACAGACCTGCCCATTATACTGTTTGTTGTCCAATTTGCAATTTAAATCATCTAGTAAAAATGTTAAATTGAAAATGTTTCACTTTACAAATATGACGTTGTAGAGTTATTTAATAATATTTAGTTGAAGAGCATTGCAAAATCGTTTTATTATAGCAAATGTCTACCACATATCATGTTATCATTATGTGTATAGAAAAATAGTCCATAGGGTATGTTTACTATTTACAATATCCGCCATCAACACAAGCGCTCGTCATTTGACGCCGCTGGTCAATGAATGTCGTCAATAACGCGGGTTCAACAAGCGATGACGAAAAATTTCATAATCACATCAAACAACGTCAGCAACACTCAGAAAAAAATTAAGTTAATGTAAATCAACCGTGCAATAATATTTATTAGTTTATTTTACTGAGAAGAAATAAAAACTTTGGCGAATGCAAATGCAAAGTTACACAGTTGAGCATGCAAACTAAACAAAGTAGTGAGGCGACAAATTTGAGACACGGTAGGCGAATTTACCACACACTCCTTTACAGATTGTTCTCAAGTAGAAAAAATATCGAAAATCAAATCATACTTTTTACAAAAAGTGACAACATGTATATGTATAACTCTGAGAGAAAATATAAAAAAAATTCAAACAGCCCAGGGTTTACATTTATGAACATAAAAGCAACAAAATGGCTTCCAGGTCAACAGTTTACCTTGTTTGTTTCGCATAACTACCACAGACGTAACTCCATAGAGAAACACGATCAGAAGGCTACCGTCACAACGTCTTAGCCTAAAGCACGTTTGCGTCGTTTCTCTTTCAGATTAATACGCTGCTAGATAATAGCTACATTCACGGGCTACTAAAAAGTAAAGTACTGTATTTTCATAACGTTACAGCTAAGTCACTACAGTTAAGGCACTCCGGCAATCATTGGGTATTGTTGAATTAAGAACAGTTAATCAATCAATTAAAACAAATTAATTATCAATACAATATATCGCAAACAAAGCAGAAAACATGCACATAATGATACAGTTTTAAGGTGTGTACATTACAACTTTGCATTGCAGCGTTTATACGTAAATTGTCGGCAAAAGTGATGGTTGCTTTAAGCCTTTCAATCTACGATCTATATCGTACATTGAAAGGCTTAAACATTAGGCTACATGAATGGGGCAGCGACATCGAACATTTTACGCAAGTCATGTGATCACTGTGTCTAATCATCCACTGAACATATAGGCTTATTCTCTGCCGATTGTAACTTAGAATTTCCGTTTGGGCAACTAAGGCAATATTGCAGTATTCTGAAATCTGAGCCGTGTATGACAAGGTATGAATTCATGCCGTATTCACGGCAGCTGTATTTTTGTGCGGATCCAATGGACTGGGAAAAATAACTGCGTAACAAATGGCACGTCGAATGCGTCCTGCATGCGCTCGACTGCAAAAATACGCGCAACCAGCAATACTCACGTCTACATCGTTGCCAAACAGTGATCGATCTTCAAAATTTTCTCATTGGCACCATCAGCAAGAAATTAGTAACGCAGCGGTCGATACACTTACCAAATGTCAGACATGTTGCTCCGTTATATTTGTAAATCATTAAAACTTTACCGATTGAAAGAACGCCGGCAATACGACCAGACACAAATTCATTGTGCAACACGCAAAAAAGCTGCCCGCTGTCGTGTGGATCTATTCTCACTATGCCGTTTCGGTGTACATCTTGGGAAATGCAAATTTGCTATTCTGCTGTGGCGCAAAAAACGACAGGAACACAAAAATTGTCACTGAGTGACATTGCAGAAAACAGAAAACAGTAGAGGGAATTGGTGGCGGCATCCATGGATAAAAGCAGCTAGAAGATAAATACCTGGCCTGACCTAAGGTGTAACATCTTTACAACCGCCCGTGCCTCCTGAAATTCACATACCTACGTATGCGAGACAACCAAAAACATGGCAGCAAAACGTTGTTCTGGCTGTGCGGCCAGTATCAAACTAAACGCAGTTCGGTATACGAACGCCAGCTCTGAGTGTTGATAGGAATGCATTATAATACAAGCTGACATTGCTTTATTATCAAACTTGCGTTCTTCCTGATGCCCTTACATCACCTTCCAGGATAATAATACTCATCGTTGAGAGGACGATGCTGTTCCGCAGGCAGGTTATTACAAGCGCATAGCTGCTGTCCAATAACACCTTCGACGCGTATTATTGTACAGTAGTTACACGAGTTCGCGGGCTATTTGTTACAATACTGGCCAATGCTATAACGTATGTGCTGAGGTTATTTTTCGTCGTAAATTTGTTTTATTATTTATGCTTCGTTATAGCGCGTCCGCGAATGTTGTCAATAATGAATAAATATTGTTGCTACTCCTGCTACCACAGTAACTTATTGGACATACGGTCAGCACTACGTTATGACTTAGTGATAGGCCTAAACAGAAGCATTTTTATACCGTGGCCTTTTTTCTCCCGACTGTAACACTAAATGGCTTATTTTGTGTTGATAACTACTCAGTCACTTATCCTGACACGATGCATATGTACAATTATACGCGTGTCGAGTGGCTATTGCGAATGTGTCGATAAAGATGTGTTCTGCAGAGTGGGCCAAAAGAGTAACACCTTTTTGGTATTTGAGTTTTCTTTCTTGTTAAATGCATTACAATTGCATTGCATTGCATTGCATACATTGCAATTTTTGTTTACTCTTGTAACATAATCACTAATAACGTCAACCTTTGTCTGCCAGTGTAGATAAGTTCCACTTAATGCAGATAACCCGTAAATTTTCACGATGGCTGAATTAACTAACGACGACTGATGTTTGATTCACAAGCTGTGTTACGAGAAACATTTGGATTACGAAAGAATTATGAACATGTTTTTAAATAAATGAACACTTTTAAAGTATGACTAATTAATAGCAAATATTCGTAATAAAGTCGTTCAGATAGTAGAACTATACGGGGTGTTTTAAAGTTTATATGGCATTGTATCGACATAGTTAAAAGGAGTATCATTTTGGCTAGTGGCGATGCACTTGCAAATGTTCATTCCATTTGAAACGATTTGTGTACTTCGTATTGGGGGTACATAAATGAAGCTATTACACGACGTTTATTGAACAGTGGACATGACGTTATTTTGTTGTCAGCCCGTTGCTGACGATGAACTAGTAATATCGATTTTCCTCTACACGACCCCATCCTCTGATAGTTTACAAGCAAAAGCCCATGCACGATGCAGCGCAAAATTGGAGTCGATGATTGTAATTTATGGGCCTAAAGTTTGACGGCATTCGGAAACAAAAAAGTTTTTTCTATAAACTTTCGTTGCTATAGAAAAGGTGCGCGGTTAACATGCACTGAATATGGCTCTATAAAAGCCACTTATCGATTTTCGGTATTTGTTTATCTTAAAACTTTCGTAGAGCACCAATTCGCCAAGCATGCATGACAATTACAAGAAGTGACAATAAAAATTGATAGACTGTCAGACAGAGAACAGACAAAATACAAAGAAAGCATATTAATCAGTAATATGGTAAACAGTGAATATGGTAAACAATTTAGACGCACCAATCAGTTGCAAAATAACTTTAAACATGGCCGAAGAAGAAACTCGACAATAACACTGGTTAGTTTGTTACGTGAATTTACTACATTCATAAAAAACAACGCACATCCTGACTTTACGGAGTAGGGAAGGCTCGCGCGAGGCAATTACACGTGCACAGTTTTATCATCATAAAATTACATTCTTCCTCGTGCTAATGGCGTCGCCTAGCTCGAGGAGACGCTGCTATCCCGCTGACAGTTTATTACAACGGTCGTCAGATCTGCGACGACGATATCGCGCAGTAACACGATCGTGGATTATTTGTCGTTATTATACGACGACCGCTGTGGCTTATGTGGTTGGTCTGTATAATGTGTGGCGACGGATGACCATGCACTCTAATTCTGTGACGTCTGATGTGACACCACACGACAACGTCAGGCGCAGGCGGCGTCATGTGGATGTCATGTATGTGTAATGACGCAGTTCACTGCGCACTACCCACTCTGTATATGCGTGACTTGCGTTGCGATTAGGCTTGTGGCTTACATACAACTGTTATGAAACAAATTTTAGCAGGATTAGCAGCATCAGAATTATAAGAAAGATTTTTATCATTTACGATACTGCAAGGATTTGCATTTAAAAATTGGTAGAAAAACTGTCAGTTAATTCTAGCACATAAGCTATATAACTGACCTGTTTAAATAAAAATAAAATGAAAAAAATATAATAGAAGTAAAGTTATAATGTAGAACGTACAAATCAAGAAACTACCAAAAATTATTATTTTGATGTAAGGACGAAAAAAGACAAAAAGCAGACTGAAAATCTCGGTGGTTCAGATGACTGCTATAGCTCATACCAAAGACTGTTTGAAGAATATATATATATACTATCTTTACTAATAACCATAGGTCTGGCGTCGCACTGGCCATGTGTCACGGACTCAGTGGTCTATCCACCTATACGGGCTCAGCGGCCACAGAAAGGGAGATGAGCACCCCGCCAACGCCCCTTCTTAGATATGGCACTTTTACCTCATTGCTAATACGTTGTATTCAATCCAGGGACCAAATCTATTAACTTATCTCGACACATCTTGCAGATGTGATAGATCCAGAACGCACATTCACCGAGATGTGTTCCGCTGCAAAGTACGACAGCAAATCTGATTCGCGACGACAGCAGATGACGTCGTATAGGATCGTTTGTAAACTAAATAGCGAAATTGACGAAAGGAAAATATGACAACCGTCGACCGTAGATGAAAGCTGTGCATTAGCGTAAAAATTTTAAACATTATTAATTATTTGATAGTATTTACGCAATTGAAAAGCAGGCTTTTATGCTAGTAAGTTATAGCTATGGCATGCCGTATATTCGATAACGATCTCTTATTACATATGATGTTCAAACATTAAAAACTACAAACGAAGAGACAACTGCTTTTTCTGGAAATCAGGAAAATGCGTCGGCTGTAATTGCAATGCTTTGCTGTAGCTGGTCGCCAGAAACAAATCACGAAAAGTCACGCTCGAACGTGTAGTGTACGTAATTCGGCATCGAAATTCAGCCGAGCGATAACAGAATCAGACGAGGTGATTGATACATTGGACTCGACGTTTTTCTGCGACAAAGCTTTAGCAGAAACTCGCCAGAACGCATATGTGAAAAAATGTGCAAGTTGCAACAATAGCAAATGGTTGTCGCATTTAACGACATTTTCATAAAACAGTTTACAATACTGTTAGTAAAATTATTAAACAGTTACACAACCTGTAAGCTGTAATGGCGTTGACAAACTATTAAATAAACATTCATGACGCGCACATACACCGAGGTCCGAGGATCTACTTGACCAAAAATGCAGGAATCACACTGGTCAAAAATCGGTAACAAAAAATGACAGACCAAATTTACTAATTAAAGTATGCAACAAAGAAAACACTTGTTATTAACGCATAATGACCTAAGTATTTAATAAATGAATAACATTACAATAATAAACCTATTGGCGCAGAGACGCGCAGCTATATTCGTGATATTTTTTTTTATAAAAATAGGAGTAGCAACAGCTTTTTTTACCACTGCAGCGGGTCCGAAAATTATTCGTCACCGCGTTCGTGCGTCGACAAAATATGGCCAGATTACTGCAGAAAAGCATCGTTACTTCAACACGCAGTAAACGTCTAAAACTCGCAAATTACCATCGAGCGTCAACTCCAATTTGTCACTGCTGGATAGCGTCGTTTGCTGGCAGTGTGTCGGTTTTGGTCACGAAACACCGGTGACATCGGGAGGCTTCTGTCGACAAACTGTCTGGACGAAGCACGCACATGACCTGATGCTGAAACTGGCGTGATCATCATTTGGAGAAGGCAGCAGCACTCACTGCACTGTGTTCCAAAAAACATTCCCAACATTTTCGACTATAACTTGAAAAACAATTACCAGATTTTGATAATTTTTGATACGAATATTCCTGACACAGCTTGCCATCAAATGACCGTTTAGTTTTTCACTTCGCTCAATGTATGCTTCTGCACTACCTAGCGAAAGCAGATCAAGCGAAATATGTGTTGAAATAAACGGAAAACATGAAAAAACATCCTCGACATTATCGATCGTAATTAAAGAAAAATTAGCAGATTTTAATAATTTTTGGCAAAAATATTTCTGACACAACTGGCTATTAAATAAGTGTTTTAGTTTTCACCTCACCGAACGTTTGCTTTTGCACCACCTAGGGAAAGCAGACCAAACATAAAATGAATGAAAAAACGTCAATAAATGCCGTCCATTCAAATTTGTGGGCTCCAACAGCCGGTCTATTACAAGGTTTGACTGTTATGCAGCAATGTGTTTACCAGATGAAGTTTAGGAATGTTTGTAAAGTCAAGAAGCGACTGGTGCAGCCTGAATTAGTTTGCAGCGGAACATTATCGATACTGCTGTCAATGAATGGAGAAAGCGTCTCCTTGTCTGTGTTCACATAGTGGGCCAAGACGTCGAGCAATTTTGCAGACAGTTAAAAATGGACAACTAAATAAATTGTTAGCCAAAGTGTCAAAAATGTAAACAAAATGTGTTTTACGCGTTATGTTAATTAAACAATCATATTGCATTAAATAAAAAGTGATATTTCGCTGGTTGTGTTTTCCCTAAGTAGTGCAAAAACAAACATTAGGTGAGGTGGGAAACTGAACAATTATTTGATGTCAAGTTGTGTCAAAAATATTTCTACTAAAAATTAACAAAATCTGATAATTGTTTTTCAACTTAAAGTTGAAAATGGCGGGAATTTTTTAAAACACAGTGTATTAATATATACGCTAAATGCGAACCGCCGTACAGACTTGATTTCTTAATGTCTGCTTAATTGTATTGCCACTGAGACGTCGGGATCAGACAGGCCGGGTGCGTGCTAACGTTCGTGTAACATACGGCGGGAAATCAGCAACCCACTGAAAACTAATGAGTGACATTTTGCAAAGTTCAGTGAATATGACAAAAATCAAATCACACTAGAAAGAAAATGCGCATCAAAGGAGTTTGAGTTGGCATAGCTGTACTGCGTTGTCCCCTGTTGAATTTCGTGTTGGACTTCTGTCAAGCTGACATCTGGCTGAACTGAATACTAGGCCTATGACGTCGCCAAAAGCACTCACGAAATGAAATGAACGTAGTGTCGGCAGAGCGCGTTAACATGCAGCGCAGCATCCGACACCGGCCGCCGCACCCAAAGTCGTTGTCTCCGCAATCACCCAGAACAACGCTCGTCCACAGGGCTTAACTGCAACGCTCTGAATCTCAATCAGATGTAAGCCAAACCCACCTTTCAGTGTCCATCTCAACTGTCTATGGAACTTCGCAGCTCATACGCACTGCGACTTGAAACGGCGTCGCGTAGTTTTTTAAGCAAAAGAAAATGTTGATCTAGTGCCGACATGATATATGCAGCCATCCGCTTAATTAACAGTTTACTTATACATTAGATAATTAATGCTCTAGCTTTTCACAGTAAATTAGGTCACACGCTAATCGTGTTTATGGGAAACATGTGTCATTGCGTTGCGTTTTTGACGTCGGTCAAGCTTCATCGTAATGACCAAAATCCTATTCAAAAATGCAGTAGGAAAAAGAACGGCCATTCTGTGAGTCAGCTTTGTAAAACAGTGAAAAACGCAAGTGTATCCACCGTTGGCAGATACGAGTAGTTCCAGAAAGCTGTAGGAAATTGTGGCAGAGAACTGTTTGATGGTTTTTGCCAGCACTTATTAGCCCTAATCGCAATGGGCCTTATAGGCCTACTGCATGTCGTAATGCCCTGTGATGTCGTGGTGTTTCTTTTCTTTGCGTTGGCGAAGCTTCTTGCCACTTTTAGCTTTTTCTGTAGAAGGCAGGCACTTCAGCCGTGTTTATGCAACCTCTGTGGTTTGAGACCTCGGGAGCCACATCGACGACGACGAATGAAAGCTAAAGTTACACGCTCCGTTGCCGTACGGACGACTACCAGCGCTGCAACATTATGTGTGCTATTTATCCACCTGTGTCTATCCCGGGTGGGCCAAAAAGTGACACTTCTTTCAACTATGTCATTATAATGCCAAATATACAGCAAAACACCTTTTAGTTTTTTGCTTTAACAACTGTAACATATGCTATCAATTATTCGCAGTTTAAATGCGTTCATTTATTTTAAAAATGTTCGAGATTCTTTCGAAACCCCAGTTTTTTCTGCACACGTAAATTGTAAATCAAACAATGTTCGTCGCTAGTTAACCCAACCATTGTGACGAAATTGCAATTTATTCGCATAAAAACAAAACTTTTTTACACCAGCAAATGAACGTCGTCAATCAAAATGATACGTGCGCAAACAAAAATTGCAAATATAATTCATCAAACAAGACAGAAAGCTTGAATACTGAAAATGAAATGGTGTCACTTTTTGGCTTATCCTCAAAAAGACTTATTGTATTTTTGCCCATAGCTTACCTGCTAGCTTACATTGAATTTAATACAGCTTAACGTACCGCTTATTTGATGCACACATAAAATTTCTTAAATTCTCACTAGTTTGTAACTGATGTAAGTAATTGTTTGCGGTAGGCTATACTGTTACTCTCTTGGTATTTAACCGAGGCGCTCAAATCAACTCAACTCCGTCTGGTTGCTCATCCATGGTTAGGGACAATGAGTACCAGCACAAGCTATAGGACATAAAAAGACGGACCGCGCGACGCAGTAACCACATATTCGTGGTCTTGCAATGTAAATTTGATGTCTGGTTGAGGGCTATAAGGAAACGAAGATCAGCACCGAGTTTAATTAAGTTGACTGTAATGTGGCAGTTTTAAGCGAAGTCTTTTTTGTGACACTGTGTACGGATGTGAGGCACAGTGTCACATCTATCTTGTCTTGTTTCGACTAGACACTAGCGCAACTCTGAGCCTACTTCGCATCCCATCCAAGTCTCATGGCTACGGTTGTAAGGAATGCTGCCGCTCCTCTGATCTTTTTATGCTTCATCCCCGAGCTTTTCTCTGGGCTTTGCCGGCTTAAAGCTGTTTTCATATAGGCGTCGGCATGAAGCACGATTTATGATCTTGTATGCATTGTCGGTGATCTTTAGAAGCCGTTACCAGCAAATCATGCGGCGATCCTTTTACGTTCTACCTCTTTCTAATCATGGAACGATTCCGGCGCACTTGACCGGCAAATTGCGGTGACCGAACGAGCTTTTTCTGCTGCCGCGTTGCTCATATTCGCTAACGTTAAGATATGAACCAGTAAATGCGGCACCATTTACGTAATGATTATGTTTCTCCGGTGATACGGCGAGCAGCCGAAGACTAGAGTTGGTGTGAATATTATCGCGTAGAGTTTAGGGATTGGGATTAAGGTTTAGGGTTAGAGTTATGGTTAAAATTTGGGTTAGGGTTAGCGTTTTGAAAGATTTATGTGACAATAGTGGACACCAAAAATTAGCGTTGAATATGGGTTGTAAATTCGAGGTTCCTGCAAATAAGAACAAAACTTGCCGACTAGCTTCCGTGATGGTCTTGCTAGGCTTAAGGTCCGGTTGGCGGACTGGCGATCCGTGAGGCTACGGCTGAGGTTGTCAGTCCTCGACGGCTCTGCCGTCCCTGCGGCGCTTCGGCGTGAACCCAAACTGCTGCCGCAAAGACTCGTACGGCCTTAACCGGTACCTATGAGCACCATTTGGTGGTGTTCGTGCCGGCTAAGGTTATCCAAATTGGAGGCCGTATAAATAGCCGGCCCTTGTAGGACTTGATATTGATTCGGCAGACGTATAAATAGCTCAGGTGACTGCGGCTATTGATACGGCTGCTGGATTAATATCCTGTGTCTTTTTGATACATCACACCTCACACGATAGTGTGAGTGTTGTAAGGACGACCTTTAAAGTCTATGGGAAACGGCAAACTTTGACCCTCAGCCGACCAAAAACCCCGTAACCGATCGTCACCAAATTTGAATGGCGTGATTACGTCGTAGACCCCTACCACCAAAAATTGGGCTCAATCCGCCCAGGGGTTTTTGCTCCCCATATAGGTAAAATATACACCGCTCCTGTTCGAAATTTACTTCACTTTTTTTGGTTCTTGAACTCGCCTACAGGCGAGTCCGTTAGACCGATTTTTACGCTTAATACGTCAAATGACGCGGTTCTGTGCAAGAAAGTGCCTTTTTAATGTTACAAAAAAAAATTATTTTTGACTTATTTATTCAAAAAATTCGAAAAAAAATACAATGGCGCCTATGGGAAAAATTTTAAATTTTTTTAAACCGTCATAACTTCCGTTGTGTGCAAGATAGAGTCGTAATTTTTGGTTCTAGGATCGGCCTAATTAACGGTGACATTTATATTCACCCCGGTTGACTTCCGTTGCCATGGCAACAAAATTTGGAACAAAATTGGCTATAACTCGGCTTGCGTAAAAGATTTTTGCTCCTATAGGGGGGTTTTCGGGATTGGCCATCGAATGCTGCCAACCGCATTTTTCCCGACCGACCCCGTTGCCATGGGAACGTAATTTGAGACAAAATTAGCTATAACTTGGCTTGTGTATGAGAATTTTGCGAGATTTTTACATTTGTAGGGCGACTATGGGGATGAGCCATCAAATGCTGCCAATCGAATTTCCCGCGACCGACTCACGTTGCCATGGCAACAAAATTCGGGACAAAATTGGCTATAACTCGGCTTGTGTAAAAGATGTCTGCGAGATTTTTTGCATCTGTGTTAGAGTTTTCGGAAATGGGCCATCAAATGCTGCTAACTGAATTTTACCCCGACAGACCCTTGTTGTCATGGCAACAAAAGTTAAGACAAAATGGGCTATACCTCGATTTGTACAACAAATATCACCAAGATCCTTGCATCTGACGGAGTTGCGGGCTGAGGGTTTGGCAATTAGATGACGTCAGACGAAGTCCATCACAGCCTTGATTTCCAGGTATAACGAGCAGCAGCGTAGTAAAAGCAGAGCAGTAGTAGACACATCCAACGTTTTGTACTCGACCGGAGGTATACTGCTCTCCTGATAGCGTTTTTTACATGCGACAGGCTCATTCCCCGACTTCTTTCAATAAAACAGCAAATGTATATGTAAGAAAAACTTGCCAGTTTACAACTGTGTGTAAAAACGATCAGTCCTTTAAAACAGCAAAAATCATTTGGGTAACCTTAGATGGGGCTATGCATGGCGTCCTTACAAGCTGACTTTAGTTGGTAATCACTAACATAGTCTAAAGCCTTCTTCATTTGATGTTATTTGTCGTATTGGGCCCTACAGAAATATCATGCACGTCCTGCTTGCATTCTGCGTCGATAACATGAAATGAGCAAAACGAATAGGCTATATTCTGAGCGCTATTGAATCACGGAATGCTACCATCCATCCATAACGCACCGAAACGTGATGAAATTTTCTGAACTCTACCATCAACGTCACGATGAACAAACGACGCTATATCGTTACTGCAGCAACAGCAGTGGAAGTAAAAGCTGTTCCGGTGTAGAAAATAGTCACGTAGTCCAATAAAGCGGGAGCAAACAAACCCCGGACAGCTCGCCTGTGCTAACGACTTTAGTATTTTATTGCTGTCCATAACGGCAATGTTCCGTTCAGCCATTACACCGAGTCAATATAGGCTACACCGTATGCAGAAAAAGCTACATAGCCCTAACAGCGGCAGCTATACATGCAGCTTCACATCTAACCAGGCACCTTACCGAGAGTGGGTTTAGTGGGTTGGTCGAACAAGTCTAAATCAGTAAGCGTCGCATAAAAATAAGCAAAAATTGCCACCACCAGATGCAAAATAATGCATGCGCTTGCGGCTGAAGCTTTGCCCCGGACTCTACCGCGAAGCTTACACACTTCGCAGGATTAATGGAGAGCCGTCAAGCGGCCCAATGAGATGGGGTCAGAAACATTTTGGAACAGCTTAGCTTCTTCTAGCCTGCTAACGAAATGGTACATGAAATTACACCCTATATTTAGCAAAACGCAATTACCATTTTACAGATCGCTGATCGATTAACGTTACAGCACGCAAACGTCTCACTCTCAGTACTGTCAGAGAGCTGGGCAGATTACTGGCTTAAACGTACTTCAATTACAAATTACATGCAATTGCTGATCGTGTTCAAGCAAAAAGTAAGTAAGTAAAATGTGAATTTATATAGCGCATATCGTTCAACTAACCTTTAATCATAAATACATTTATAGTTTTAGCAGCATAGCAGAAGTACATTAGTAATACCGCTACTATTTATTAATTATTATGAGGACTGTATCACAAATTATAAATTTACGACCATCAATGGATCGGATTGAAACCTTGCCGGCCGCTAGTTATACCACCCTAACTACTCGTAGGCCTACATCCCAAAATGCCGACGTGGGTGCGAATAGACCAACTCTTCTCCCACGAATGTGCGAGTGAAACGTCCGTTATGTTGCTACTGCATCCGTGTGTTAACCGGAACGTACCGAGGCTGAAATTATCTCTGTGCACTAATATTAGCCCATTAACGCTGCCACTGCCTTGCAGTCAGGCGCTCTGCTTGTGCTGATTGAGGATGTCGACGCGAACAGCAGTGTTGTCAAAACGTCCGTCACTCGTCTGTCTTGTGTTTCACCAATAATTACAACAATAAAGGCACCCTGTTAACCCATTCACTATACATAATGGTAGAATATTATGCAGTTTTTCAGAAAAAGTAACGGTCCAGCTATTGACATGATTGTCCTCATCTGTCTGTCTGTTTGTCCGTCCGTCAGTAACTGATGTATTGTGGCTAAAATTTAGGTCATAAGGGAAAACTTTTTACACGAATAATTAGCTATGTTTGTTGAACTTAATCATACAAAATTTCAGGAATTTAGTGCACAAGAAACAATTTCAAATTGGGGGTTGAATGGAAACGGGGGTAGGAAATTCAATGAAAAACTGACCATATCTTGGAAACGGTGAGAGATACGGCCATGGTTACTATTAATCACTAATAGGAAGTGGCATATTGGTTTTTAAATGACCTGAAAATCATTGACCTTAAATGACCTTAAAAATCACTGACAATACAGAGTCAGCAGAAAACTCGCAATTAAAGCACTGGGCGTAAAACGATGTGACCCGATCAGATCAATAATACCGAAAATTATATAAAGTAAATTGCTAGGAGAGAAAACAAATAATGCACCACTCAGTCGACTGACCTGACCTTTATGCGATCAGGTTTTAGAATTGGTTTATAATCGTGTATGAAAGTGCAAATGTGGAAATTGGTGTAAGTCTACGAAGAGTAATTGCGTCCAGCACTATGTCACAGCTCATCTGACCCGCATCACAGATAATGATCGCACCAGCTGAAGCGATATATGCACCAGAACGGCGTTTTAATTTGCGTCTGACTGCACATGCGGGCGATCGTATTCGCAGGCGTAGCCAGTGCGCACCAAATTGAAAAACACATAGTTCTAAAGTGTGAAAAGTTCATCTTACTGTTTGAAAAAGTTCATAATTTACAATAAATTGTTTACCACAATACTTAAAACAATATTTTAGCTGTACACAAGCGTTTACAAAAGTAACAAGTAATTTGAGCGAAGTTCATAAAACGCGCGACAGCCTTAGCTGTTTCTATTCGCAGGTTGTCTTGGTCTATATCTTCATCAATTTCCTCCCGATTTACTCCTGAAATTTGTGTCGCAGCCGCAAATTGCAAAATAACATTAAAAACCTTTATTTTGGGGGTTTAAAATCGTTTAAGATCATTAATATTGACACCACTAGAAAGCTTGTCACTAGTGCTTGTTATGATAAGCAACACGTTTATGCCTATCTACAACAATTTTTACGCCAAACGAGCAAATAACGGTAAAATAACCACTTTTTAAGAGGTATTGTTCTTTGATGCTCGCATGCACAGACCTCAATGAACCTCGCGGATGAGGACTTAAATAGCTAAAATCAACGTTTAACGCACAAAATTTTATGTTCAGTTTGTCTTGGTCTATCTACAGCTATTTCTGCGCAATTTACTTTTAAAATGTGTGTGAGAGCCCGAAATCGTGAACAATTCACTTAAGCCCCTATTTTGAAAGTTTAAGGTCATCGATGTTGACTCTCGTACGAAGTTCGTCACCAATGCTTGTTATGATAAACAGAATATGTATGCCTATCTGCAACCGTTTTTATGCTAGACAAGCCAATTTCGGTAAAATAACCACTTTTTTATTGAGGTACTCCTTTTTGACGCCCGCGTGCACATGCCTCTTTGAACCTAAGAGGTCGGGACTTAAACTGCTAAAATCTACGTTTAATGCTGAAAATTTCATTCACAGGTTGTTTTGGTTTATCACCAGTTGTTTTGGCGTAATTTATTCTTAAAATGTGTGTCGTAGCAAGAAATCGCAAAAAAGTTCACTAAAACTCCTTATTTTAAGGGTTTAAGGTCGTTCAAGGTTATCGATGTTGATAGCTTTAAAAACCTTGCTACCAGTGTTTGTTACGATATGTGTGCGCCTATCTGTAACCGTTTTTTACGCTAGACGAGCCAATATTAGTAAAATGAGGACTTTTAGGGGGTACCCTTCTTTTGCGCCCTTGTTCGTGGAAAAACCTTTCACCCAGCGGCGTGAAATTTTGTCAAAAAAACTAGAGTTCTTGAGGCAGCCACAGCGAAAATTTCGTGATTCTAGCTTGCACCGTTTTGATACAGATTACGAGTGTGACAGACAGACGGACAGACGAATAGACTATGGCTAAGACGCGCGAAGCATTCTGCTGTCGCACGTAAAAAGTTTGCAAAATATAAAGTTCAATTTTTACACAGACTCAAAGTTGTCATTAGAAAATCAGCCAATATAAATTTTTGTTTAGTTTTTTACTTCAAAAAAATCGCCAACTGATAACAATAAGAAAAAACTTATATACAAGTGATTTCCTAAAATTATTTGTTTTTTAACGCTTGTGAACTTTGTTCTTCTGACAGTAGTGTTTATGACGTTTAGGCCTAAACCAGAAATAAAGTTTATAGAGCTCGAACAATACCACACAAAAATGTTTTTTTTATCTTTTAAAAACTACTTTCATATCACAAACTGTTTTGTTCTTGATCGTAATATCTAGGAACATCATGCTAACGTGCGGTTGCATTGTTTTGATTTTTCTCATTACAGCTGTTCAATATGCACATAAAATGCAAAAAAGAAATGTGTCTTGTAAGAATTATACGTATTTTTGATAAAATCAAAGTAAAACTATTAGTTTAATTTTTTAGCGCTCTGCTTGTATTTTTTTATTTTTTTGGTTTATATGCAAACAGCTACGCCCATGATTATATCAACAGTGGGTGCCTGTGACACGGGCATAATATGCATATATAAGAGGTATAGTGTGTGGTACATACTGCATCCTGTCGTTGCTAATTCATCAGTGAGCACGGCTTTTGTTGCTGATGATGATGGTGCGAGACGGTTTCACGACGTTGCTACTCATTTTGAGCATCTACTGCGTGCAGACATGGTCATTGAATAATCATCGACGACGTCAGTACTTTTAGTCTGACCACAACAATATCCGCTAAAACGTTTAAATAAATTTTTTTAAAATTACGCGAAGTTTGCAGTATTTGCTTTTGTGCTTTTTTAATCTGTATTTCTGTACATTGTGTTAGGCCTATTGTTGTTTATTGCTGTACTTGTTATCTAATGCTAGAATAAACTGTCGATAGCCTAGATTATATTGTTTTAATTGGTACTGTTACTGTCAGGAAAAGATTACAAGGCTACGCATTAAATATGTGTTTTGCTCCTGGCGCAATATCTTGACCCACTCAAGTACGAGTCTGATATTCCTGGCCGCCGACCTCTCCGTTCTGCAGGCACCAACCGTCTGGCAGTGCCTCTGGTCAAGTTGACGACCGTCGCCGACCAATCCGACTTTCCCCGTTGTCGGCCCACGAACCTGGAACGACCTGCTGGACGACATGACGTCTGCCGAGTTGTTATCCACATTTCGTCAGCGACTCAACCATCCTTTTCACGAAATCTTTTTTTGGCTATTTCCTGGATGTGAGTCGTAGTGGACGTAATGGCAGCATAGTTTCATTATTTAGGCCACTTTAATCAAGAATTCCTGACGAGCGATTGACTGATTGTCGTACGCTGTGTTGGATGTGTCGATGTGTTGGTCCAGAGATGGCGGCGTGTGGGAGTGGACAGTTCACGTGCGGTGCTGGGGCGTATCGTCGCTGCATTCCCACCGGCTGGGTGTGCGACGGAGACAATGACTGTGGCGACAACAGCGACGAGAACGACCAACAGTGCGGTCAGTACACAGTACTCCTGATAAAAAAACGTACAAAACCGCAGCTTGTATACAAAACTTAATTCACCACAATAGTTTGGTAGCAAATAGTAAATACACAAAAAACAAAGAAAGGGGGAGATAGAGAAACAGACTGATAGAGATCATATACAAAACAGACAGACAGTGATCACTGAGTAAAAACAATGTACTCAATAACAATTTTTCAATTGATACATTTACAATAATGTTGCTGAGTGATGAAGCCACGTTTGTGTAAAAAAGTCTCATGATGATACTTTATCACAGATATTTTGGATTGTGCAGTACATAAACCGTGTCTCAATAAAAAAACGTGCAACTTTTATGTTTTGAATACATTCGTGAAACATTGGCTAATTTTGATAACTTTTGGCATACAACATTACGAAGAAACTTGACTTAAGTGACTATAGTTTAGCTTACCTCACTTTATAACTGTTGCTACACTACCTTGTAACCTTGTAAAATGCAGAAGTCGTAGTCTGGTCGTTTACAACAATGAATATTGGGGAGCGCATGCGTCGGCTCAGAAAATCACTAAAATGACAAAATCGTTGAAAATATGTTGCATATTTAACACTAATCACATTTATTTTAAGATGGTACGTCAACAAACTAAAGTGATGTATCAACAGCGAGTGAGCCGCTCTGGGTCGCGCATTACTAAACGTACTGTTGGCGAGTCGCGTCAAAGTCCACCGCTTGCGTTTATGCTGGAGGGGAACATTTTAAGCAGATGCAGTAATAACAAAAAATTCGAGCTAATGTTCACGAGACGCGCGAAAGCCTGTAGCAGTTCCGGTTCAGTAGGTTAGCTAAAAATTGGGGTGTTAACGCTAAGTTAATATACAAATACCAAATTCTTTATTTAGATCGCATAACGATAGTTTCGTGGCGCCATCTTGTGAATGATATGGACTTGTGTCGCAGCCCGAAATCGCCAAGAAAATCCATAAAACCCAATATTTTGGCGTTCAAGGTCATTTAAGGTCATTGAATTCGGCGCCAATCGAGAGCCAGTGTACGACTTTCTGTTAGTGATTAATAGTAACCTAGGCCTTATCTTGCACCGATACTGAGATACAGCGACTTATTAGCCAAAAATCGCAAATTTTGCCCACCCCCTTTCATTTAGCGTCCTCGTTTAAGGTGACCCCCTTCGAATTTGTAAAAAAGCTTTACGGTTCATGAAACTCGAGTCTTCCAGGCAGCCGACGGTGAAGATTTCTTGATCCTAGTTTGCACCGTTTTTGACTGATCCACCCGTGTGACGGACAGACAAACGGACAGACAGAATTACGATGGCGAAGACGCGCTGAAAGCAGTAGCTGCTTTCGAGCGTAAAAATGATGTGATGTAACACGTAAGACTTTCTGAGAGATAATAACTGTTACTTGTGTTTGTCGCTATTTAGTTAATTATTTCTGAGCCGACTCATGCGACTCATGAGTGATGTAAACGGCCAAACTACGACTTCTGAATTTCACAAGGTAGTGTAGCAACAGTATTAAGGTGTAGTGGGTTAAACTATAATTATTTACGTCAAGTTTTTTTGATGTGTGCCAAAAAATTATCAAAATCGGCCAATATTTCACAAAGTTATTTGAAAAATGAAAGTGGCACGATTTTTATTTTTATTTATTTTTATTAATTTTTATTATGTATTAAATACATAGTACTAAAAAACACAAATCGAATTAATTTTATAAATTTTAGGCATTATGCAAATTCATTTGTTTAATGTGTTTGTACAGCGAACGTTGACTGTCCGTCTGGTTACGTGAAATGCGAAGGTTCGTCTACAGTGCGTCGCTGCATTCGTTCCAGCTGGCTTTGCGATGGTGACAACGATTGCGGTAATGGCTGGGACGAAAGCTCCGAACAGTGCGGTAGGTCTTCTGCTGTACATTGTACTTTTGTTTTGTTTTTACCGGGAATTTTTTATACATTTTAGGATGGACTAATATTTCCTCACTTTGGCATAGTTTTTTTTCTCCTGATAACCCTTTCTTTTCTAATCGTTTATTGTGACACTGAATGTTACTTTTACAGTATTTTTAAAGACTGCTTGCGTGTGCGTGTGTGTAAGCCTAATAATAGGCATAAGCATAGGCATAGACTTAATTGACCACCAGTTTGTCAAACTTCCCCTATGTCAGCAAGTATAAGCTTGGTACTAAGCACTGTAGGCCTACTTAAATGGAATGTGCACATAATATCCAATGGCACGTAGCCGTTAGTCTAGCCGATTATGCAAGTCACAGATACATTGTGGTAAGATATTATGTGAATTTATTTGCTTCATTACACAGCTAATCGCCAGTGTCCTGAAGGACGTCACAAGTGTCCAAACAGCCATCGTTGCATCAGCTTAAACTACTTCTGCGACAGGGACAACGACTGCGGAGACAATAGCGACGAGAACAGGGAACTCTGTGGTACGGCGACATCAGTTTTCACTTTGCTAAATTACTAAAAATTATTACCATCATCATCGTCGTCGTCGTCATTATCGCTGTTATCGTCATCTTATCATTCGTGAATTCGTAATTAATGAAAGTTGACAAGCACAACTTTTATAATCGCAAACACGGGCATGCATTTAAAATTTTAAAACAGCTTAAACATCGTGAATGAAACGTCTTTCGAAGTATCACAAAGTATCACGTGACTGCTTTGATGTGCAGCGGTGTCGAGCGTTAAAAAATAGGCTGTGCAGAAAGTTGCAACTTTCTGACAGACACTGCAAATTTTCGACAGAGATTATAGATAATCCGAATTTTAAGTTTGCTTTTAAAGTCCCCAAAATTGTGGGTTTGGCCTAAAAATTTGCATCTTGGAAAGAACATTTTTTTCAGAAAAAAATATTTTCTAACAATTTTTTAATAACAACCCATAATGTAAGGGATTTGCCTCCCTAACTCAGACCATCCTTGGCACGACGGCACTATCGATGCGACTGGAGGTCAAACCGACGACTTTAGACTTTGTAAATCTGACACTGCCACACCACGCTAAGGGTGTTGGTGTTATTAATTTTGTACGCAGCGCAACTGGACTGTACGACTGGCAGACAGAGATGTCCGGGCACCCAGCGATGCATTCCGACCAGCTACTTCTGCGACGGCGACAACGACTGCGGCGACAGTTCCGATGAAAACCAGGAAACTTGCTGTAACTACATCAACATTAGCATCATCGTCGTCATCATTTCATCATTTAACTGCCCTAAAAACAGCATGACGAATGGAACAGTACAAACCGTGTACTGTTTTATTTGTCAATATTTGGCAATAAGGCCGGGGAGCAAAACAAACAACAAAAGTTGCAGTGTTGCTCTAATTGCCCCAAAAATCTGTGCACAGAGCGAAATCTAAGTTCCGTAACTTGACAGGAGCACTTAATGTAATGGAACTTTTAAAAATCGAAACTCTTTATCTGTCTGCTAAATAAATCACGCAAATAACGAAAAAAACGGCGTCGACAGAAAGACTGTCTCAAAATCCAAATATTTACAACGTGTACTAAAATAAGCAGAATGCCATTTGTATATCTCATTCATTGGCCGTCATATGTGCAAGGAGGCTACTAGATAGCGACGCTGCAGTTAAAAGCATCCCGTAAGAAAGAAACAGCATGCGTTATTCGTTTCTGTAGGCCAAATGGCTTAGTGCAAATGTCATTAATTCACTCTGGAATGCTTTCAGTGTATGGTTGTGAGTATTTTACGAGAGCAGCAATACATACAACAATGCAATAAATAACAGTTGCGTTCATGATCGAGAACTTTGCTGATGAGAAAAACGTGGTCGTCGATGCCACCATGCTGGCATCGATGTTTTTTTTGCAACAGGCAGCCGCATTTAGAAAGTTGTTGATAGTAGGAATATTAACGTTTGAGTAAATTCGGATCATATTTAAAAAAAACTCTAGGCCTAATCTTTGACGTTCAAACAGGTTTGCTTGTATTCTTTTCTCGTAACTAGCATTACTCGGCCTATCCTATTTGACACTTAGCGACTTGTGGATAGCTGCTAGCTAGTAGACAAATAGCTGAGATGACTGACTGTTATAAGTAATACAAGTGACGTCGCAATACTGACGCCATCATAACTTACAGTTGGTGTTTAAAATCACATTGTCCACAAGACGTTTGTTTGATTTTATTCACATTTTAAAAATCAAATAAATGACGCCATTTTGTGTTTACTTTATAAAGCGTCTTTCGTAACAACCACAACAACAGCTGTAGCAGCAATTGCAGCAATAATAATAATAATAATAATAATAATAATAATAATAACTAATAGTAATAAACAAATTCGTGTTTAGCAAACATCGAATGTCGTCCTGGTCACCGCAAATGTCCTAACTCAACGAGATGCATCCCGGAAACTTACTTCTGCGACAATGACAACGACTGCGGTGACTACTCTGACGAGAGTCGCGAAATTTGCGGTAAGCATTATATATACACTGTGTTTCAAAAAACGGGCATCCTTTTTATTTCTTTCATAATTCACTCAAATGATGATCAATTTACACGAAATTTTTATCAGATGTAGCTGAAGAAATGCTAATTCAAAATATATGGACAAAATATGGCTGTTAGTTAAATATTCTTTGCTAGTTGTGATGTAATGCTGACGTCATAGTGTGGCGCGAGTACAAACTGGTTTGTCACAACCGGTGCTGTA
>Ga0209367_1000922_pt1 | contig 33547 bp, 22 predicted proteins | sample WorMetLIZISLAND2_FD_187412 | JGI IMG/M metagenome (GOLD analysis project Ga0209367, IMG submission 187412) | Marine gutless worms symbiont microbial communities from Max Planck institute for Marine Microbiology, Germany - Olavius geniculatus... ... | reverse complement strand
CCCATTATAGGCTTGCGCTCCGCGCGCTCGCCATGCCCCCCCCCCTTTGCCAAATCCTAAATACGCCACTGATAATGAAGTATTTTTTTCGCGGAGATACGTCTTGTGTTCTTGAAATCTAAAACAGACAGAAACAGGCAATGTTATAAAACGTGTTTTACTCAAACAACGCAAATCCAAAATTTTAAAATTGTCAAATTTTGCATCTTTCTGATCCCCAGAGTAGACCCCCTAGCTCCAAAAATCCCAGTAGCCTACGAACATTATTTTCGCGTACGCACAATTATGAAGTACGAAAGGTGATGGATAGGCTTTTTATGGGCCACGATGCACCGAGGTGAATGGTGGTATAACTGAAATGTTTAGCGCGCAGGCAGGCATTATATTCCCTGAGAGTTCATCGGCTCTGCACGGAATGTCGCTATGGGTAACGAAGGCTGAACTCCTGGGAGCATTTTACTGGTGGTGCCAGCTGGTTTCTTCTGGCCGTGTAATGAATTATTCAAGTTTGTGCAAATAAAACGCTGTAGGCATACATTGCTATATTTCACAGCTGCACAGTTCGTGCTACAAATTATCAGTAGCGTCGTGGGCTAAAACATTGCTGTAATGCAGGAATTTGAAATTTTCCTGCAGACAGATACAGATTTTCGGCAAAAGATGTGCGGACGCAGACGGTTTCGACGCAATTTTGAATGCAAAGTTTCTGCTTGCAGCCATCGCCATGTGCGTCGAATTAATTGCAGCCTTTGATATAGGCCTAGCAGTGTCATCATAACATGTATGGCACCGTGGGCCTATTCGCACTAAGAAATCGTTTACTTTCCGCCGCCGGAAGTCGGACGCTGGCTTTCGGATGTATGCGGTATGGTAGGCCCACCTTAGCAACAACTGCGCTTCTTTTTAACATTATCACTGTTAAGTACTGGCAGTGCGGAAGCGGTCGCGAACGCGGACCCAAAATTTCAGGATCCGCACATTTCCTTAAGGATACTATGGGCCGAGGTGCTCAAAATTTCAATTTTTGGCCATGAGTACCCCCAAGCGGAAAATTTTCAGTCCGAATTTTGTATTTTTAAAATAAAATGTTCTGACTAAATTACAAAAAAAATCCCGACAAGTTAACACTTGGGGGTTGGGCGGGATATATTGCTGTTGAAACTCTGTCAAAACATCGCTACAAATAGGCTTAGCGACCATAACGGCTGCATGACGAAATACATCTTTAGTTACTGTCGTGCAGGATGTTTGCGTAAATGAAACAAGAAACTTGAGCTAATGCTCACGAGACGCGCGAAAGCCTATACATGTAGGCCTCGCAGTTTCTGTTCGCAAACTGTCACTCTATCTCCAGCCATTACGTCGCAGTTCATTCTCGGAGTGTGCGCTGCAGCCGAAGATCGCAAAAATCAATAAAAACCCCTTCCTTTGGAAGTTTAGGGTCTTTCAAAGTCATCGATGTTGATACGACTGAAAAGCTCGTCACTATTGTTTGTTGCGTAGGCAGCATGCTCATGTCTATCTGCAACTGTTTTCACGAAACACTGGCCAACAACGGTAAAATAACAACTTTTACGCTGTACCACTCTTTGATGCCCTCGTGCGCAGGTTTAATAGAACCTAGAAAATCGAGATTTGGACCGTCGAAATCTACGTTCCCTGCTGAAAATTTCATACGCAGCTTCTCCGCGTCTATCTTGATTTCGGCGCAATTCGCTTTTGAAATCTGTCTCGCAGCCCGAAATTGCCAAAAATCCATAAAACCCCCTATTTTGGCGTTCAGAGTCATCTAAGGTCATTGACATCGGGGCAATCGAGAGCCAGTGTACGACTTACTATTAATGATTAAAAGTAACCAACGCATATTTCGCACAGTTACTGAGATACAGCGACTTATTAACTAAAAATCACAAATTTTTCCTATCCCCTGTCGTTCGAGGTGACCCCTTTCGAATTTATGGAAAAGCTTCATGGTTCTTGAAACTAGAATCTTCTAGGCCGCCGATGGTGATGATTTGGTGATCCTAGCTTGCACCGTTTTTGACTGATCCACCTGTGTGAGAGACAGACGGACAGAACTGCGATGGCTAAGACGCGCCAATTAAACTGTAGCTGCTTTTGCGCGTAAAAAACCGGTTAACGCTGTCCGTGTTTAGAAAACAGCAAAAACATTTCTAATGTCATAAACCCATATGACGTAGCTGCTTTCTAGAACGATGAATCTGCGCCATATATATAAATATAGGTCTAAGTTTACTTTTAGTTGTAACAGTAATAATATACATGAAGCATTAATACGTACTACAAAAGCAGTTGCGGTATAGCACAATGCAGAGATGGTCGCCGGTATTGACAGTTTGTCTGCTGAGCGGAGCGCTGGATGTATGGCTACAGCAGCTGACCGACTACTGACTGACTGCATGCGTGACGCCAGACCAGACCGCAGTCAGTGACTGTGTTCACAGTTGTGAATAATTTATTCACACGATGCAGCGCAGTGGCGTCACATCTCATCGCAATCACAGCGCTGCTCCGCTGATGCGTCGCGCTTCCAGGCTCTGCGCTGCCTTCAGTGCAATCACCGTTTAACGCAACGCACGCAAAGAACGCAGGGCAGAAATTGACACGGCCACTTCTGAGGCGCGTTTCGCACTTTTTTCTCTGAGAGTCTCACTTCTACGACTCAGTAGTTCTCACTAGTTCTCACGAAAAGTGTGAAACGCGCAAGTAAGAATTCTACGAGAATTCTAACAGAATTCTACTCTAGCCAATTTTATCCATTTGGATGACGTAACTCACAAGCAGGTGGGCGGAGCTAGCATAACGTAGCAAAGGAAAATCTCGCTCACAATTTTTCAGAGAATATCAGAGAAAAAAGTGCGAAACGCGCCTCTGTTCTCTCGTCGCGTTTTGGCCATGCCATGGCAGAAGTAGCATCATTCTTTTCGTTCGTTTCGTTTCTTGCATTCGTTGCGCACTTTTTTGCGAGTTTTTACGCGCGACAGCATGTAATGTTTCGCGCGTTTTAGCTATCGTCGAGACGTACGTCTGTTTGTCTGTCCGTCCGTCCATCCGTCACACCCTTGAGCTTTATCCAAACGGTACAAGCTATGCTAGGATCACGAAAAAGTCGGTGTATTCTCATTTCTTGTAACAAAATTTCGTGCCACTTGGTGAGGGGATTGCCCTCAAACGAAGGCGTCAAAATGGTTACCCCTAAAAGTCGTTATTTTACCTCTATTGGCTCGTCTAGCGTAAAAACGGCCCCAGTTAGGCCTAGACACAGACAAGCACCGGGGGTATCAACATCTATGACCTTTAGTGACTTTGAACCCTCAAAATGCGAAGTCTTGGTGATTTTTTAAAGATTTCGGCCTCGGCGGACATTTCAACAGTGAATTGCGACGGTATGGCTGGAGATAAGTTAAGGCAACCTGCGTATAAACTTTTCAGCATTGAACTTAGATTTTAGCAGTTTAAATTGGATCTTCTAGGTTTAAGGAATCCTCCGTAGAGAGGCGTCTAACATGGTTACCCTGTGAAAATGCGCGATTTCTGCTAATGGGCTTATCCACCAATTTAGCATCAAAACGCTTGTCTGCAGATAAACATAGACTTGCTGCTTACTGTAACAAACAATGCTGACAAGCTTTTAAAGTGTACCAACAATGATGATCTTAAACGATCTTGAAATCTAAAAGGCGGGTTTTTAGTAATTTTTTCTCAATTTTTGGCTCGACGCATATTTCAACAGTGAATTACACCGAAATTTTTTTGGCCTACTAGAACAACATGTGTAGGATTTTTTTAGCATAAAACGTATTTCGACCTTCTAGATTCATGGAGCTTTCCGTACGGAGGCCTCAAATTTGGGTAGGCCTACTCTTTCAAAACGCATTATTTTGCTGCAGGTTGCACACTGATATTCTCTAGGCGGCTGCATCGATGTGTCGTGCGTTACGTCAGCTTTGCTCAAATTACTTGATCTTGCATCATATGGGTCAGTTTTAGGCCTAATTACATCAAAAAGTAAAATGCCGACGTGGTGGCGTGCCGTGTCTGTAAGCTTATTCTATGGCTGGGTTTACGATGTGAAGAGTTTTCAACAACTTACAACAATGCACATGATATTCATCCGGCAACCGGATGAATAGCGTAGCGGCTATTCGTCCGGTTGCTGGATGCATATCCGGTTCTACAAGGCGCGGCTATTTTTCAAGCAGCCGTCTTGGGCGGCCTTATCTGTACGTGCGATCATCCGAGGGTGCTCGTCGTTTGACCACGTTCGGATAAATAGTCAGCGCGTTTCAACAAACAACGCTGGCAGTTTGGCACAGTAGTGACTTTTGCTCCCACCTATTATCAGCATCATCGTCATTAGCGCATTAAGCGGATCTTGTAAAAACGCAAGAACGCATACAGTATGTAAATAACGTATAATAAACGACAAAAATTAAATAAAATCTTAACTTCTACCATTACGCTATAGTAGGCTAGATGTCAGTTTATGCAGGGGATAGTCAATAAATGAAAGATCTATTTGAGGGCCTACATTTCGTGCGAGAGAATGTCCGTGCAGGATGAGAAGATATGTGACGCAGAGAACTGGTGCTGGCGCCTGGTGGCCTACGGAGTCTATTGATTGCACTAAGGCAAGCTGCAGTCAGTACGGTACCCTGTAGGCTGCAGCTGTCTGCAGCGCCGCGCGCAGATGCCCGTCCACACGACATCCCTAGACTTACGAGCGCTGCCAGCCTTATGCAGCCGCTCGATCGTCTTCATTCTTTGTAGCATGTAGATTCTTTTCAACATTTCAAGTCAGGTCGGTCCAACGCAACTATGTTAACTTTTACATTACTCTATAGACCGACTGTCATAGGACTAGCTATAGGGCTAAATGCCTTTTAGTCATGTTTTGTTCACGCTATTTTGTTGTGAAATAAAAGAATTTGTATAGCAAACTATTATTGCTCTTGCACGTATAGCTTAGGCCTACTTTGAATTGAATGAAACGAATAATAACTGAAACTGAAAACAGAATGAGCCGCGTCCACACTGTACGTAGGCCTAAAAGCAGGTATCGCCGTTATGTATGGTTTTTGTCGATAAACTACAGTAGGCCTACGTTATCATACGTAGTAGACCTATTTCGATAAGTTTTGCATCGCTTTGAAAGAGTAAACTATTTACAATTTAAGGAAGACGAGTTTTAACCATGTTTGAATTGTGAAAATTAGCTGTGGGGTTGAACTTTTCGACGGTCGGAGACCGAACAAAATTGTGATGTAAATCGTAATGTATACAGTATATAGCTGACCGCCCCTGTACATAATTTGACAGTGTGTTAGGGGGGTTGAGAAAACAGTTGGGGGTTGAACTCCCCCAAACCCCGGCAATTCAAACACTGGTTTTAACTTTTTTTTAATTGTTCCTAACGTTTATTACATCTGTGCATTTTGAAAACTCCTTCAAAGTGAAAAAGCTAAGAACCTAAAAACAATTTTTGTGCAAAATCTAGTTTTTTCTCCAGCTGTTTTTTGTTCGTGCGCAGCTGCAGCGCGAGTGTTTGTGTGGTAGGCCTAGAGATGGGCTCAGCTCTGAGTGAAGTCGCCGACGGTCCGATCACGGCGACAGATTCAAGCACAGTCGCAGCCTGTCAACAGGAAACCAGCAGGACGACCAGGACGCATCTGCTCTGTCTGTCGCGAGCTCACAACAAGTTCGCCATTCAGCTGTACCAGGAGTTCGCCAAGGACGGCAAGCGACCCGGCAACTTCGTCATCTGCCCGATCAGTGTATCGCTTGGACTCGGCATGTTGCATTTGGGTTCACGCGGAGCGTCGTCCGAAGAACTGCACAAAGTACTCTATTTACAAGAGGTAGCTAATCAAACGCCGGTCAAGTTCCGGTGTACGTAGGTTATGCGTTTCATTAGGCCTACGGTCTAGACTGACTTATGCGAGTGTAACGGAACCACAGAGGAAGTCGAATTTGGTGCGTTTTGACCTTAAGATGTCTGGTAGCAACAACGTTGATCGTTTTCGTGAGAATCAACTGAGCAAATTTGATGCAATTTAAACAATAGACAAATCGTGACCAACATGAGAGAATTCATCGTCGGCGGATGATAACTGACTTTATGCGCGGGTGATTTGGCAGGGCTGCGTTGTCTCGTCATCTTACAAGCATAGCTGTAGCCTGGAATTTGTCCTTGGGGCACTCATAAGCCCTTTCCTCTTTCTACTTCATCCCTTCCTTCCATCTCCTTTCCCTTCACCCTCCTCCCTCAAATCCAGCTAGGGGATCTTTGGGAGCTGTAATGTCCCTCGACGGCGTCTAGGGCAGAGCCCCAGCTGCAAAATTGCATTTTTACGTAAGGCTAGTTTGGGCTCTCAAAAACGCATAGGGGACCTACCATGGCAACACTGTAAGGCGTTTATGTGCCACGAAAATGACTGTTACAAAAAAATCTCGTCCACAAGAATGGGCCGGATGCTGCAGCGTCCAATACCATAGCACCCCCTTTAATCCCTCACTGGATGTCTGTCTGTCACGCACGGGCGTGGGCATTGACAGGTGCAAGTTCGATTCTTCCTGGAAAAGTTGGACGAAGTCAAAAAAACTGAGAGGGGCGTTAAAATTTTCAGTCGATTTTTCACTTTTCACTTGACAAATAAACGAACACATTTATTTGCGTTGCATGCTGGCCAAAACGACTAAAATGCTGTCACGAGGTGCAGAGCCGGCAGAAGGGTCCCCCGTACCCTCTGGTCATGGGGGGGTCATTCACGTATGCTCAGGGGCCTCATGCTATGTATGAAAAAATTCTAGTTTTTTCAAAATATATTCAAAATATAAAAAAGTAAGCCTGTGGAAAGTTTACCCCAAATGGACTTACTTTTCATTAATGTATACAGAATCTGTGACGTATTGCGGCATATTAAACTTCATTTTGCAAAGCCAGCACAAATTGTGTGATTTTTGCATGTCAAATTTTTTGAAAAGTGGGCAAATTTGCGGCTTCCGTTAAACGTTTAGAGGCCAAGAGTGTTTCAGCTTCAGGGGGGTTTCCGCCCGTCTGACCCCCTGACCAGGGGCTCCGCCCCTGGACCCCGCTGGAGGCTCCGCACCCAGACTTCCGTTATTGGGGCCTCACAGTTGTATTTGGGGGCCTCCAACTCTCTGGCGCCGGCACTGATGAAGCGATTATCTGTTATGAGTATCTCTTTCTGCTTGTCTTTCATTTCCAAGTTTATATGTTAGTTGTGCGTGTGCAGGACCGTAACAGACAACTTACTTCTGTGGCAGATTCAGAGGGCGGTGCCTCCCATTGATTGAATGCGTTTTATAACCAAGCAAAAGTTTGCACAAAAATGCACTATTTCTGCAAAGAAAGTTTCAAAAATTTCCTGGAGAAGGGGCACAGCCTTCTCCTCAGACCCAACCCCCTACCCTTTGGCCCAGTGTTCCAAAATTCTGGATACATCACTGACTTACTTACTTATTGCGGTATGTCCAGGTGCAAGAATCTCAGCTGTTGCCGGCGTTCGCAGCAATGCACTGGGACGTGACTCGCTCCACTCAGCCGAAGGGCTGCGTCTTCGAAGCAGCAATCCGACTGTTCGTACAAGTCGGACACATTGTACCGTCCCAGTACGAGGCGCTGTGCCGGCGCTATGACATCACCAGAATCAAGTGCGTCGACTTCCGCAACCGACCGGACTTGGCGCGAAAAGACATCAACCAGTGGACGGAAGAGCGAACCCACGGTCGTATACGTGACGTCATACCGATGGGCATCGTCGACAGGGACACCAGTCTGCTTCTGCTCTGCGCCTCTTACACCAAACTACATTTTCTGCAACCCTTCGATAAGAAAAAGACCGTATGCTGCCCGTTTTACCTTCCCGTCGAAGCGCCGCAAATACAAATGATGTATCAAAGATGTCAGATGAAACTTGCTTTCCAAGCGAAGCTCGACTGCGATATACTTGAGCTGCCTTTGTCGAACGTACACACCAAGTTCTACATACTTCTGCCGCGCAAACCCGACGGCGTTGCGCGAATGGAGATGAAGCTGTCGCGATCGGTGCTCGAATCTGTTTTGACACCTGGAAAGATGCGGGAAGAACTGGTCGATTTGTATCTGCCGAAATTTCGATACGAGCTGGGAATTATCTGCTGGGACGCACTGGTCAAGCTAGGTGTTAAGAATCTGTACAGCAGCGGCAAGGCGGACTTTTCCGGTCTAGGCGGATCCGGCAGTCTGTTTCTATCGCGAGTTTTCCATCACGTCTGCTTTGAACTGGACGAAGGTCAGTCCGATGCGGTGCCGGCTTTTAGCGCAACCGATTCCAACGCAGCTTGCATGGTGTCGAACGACGGCAAACAGCAAATACCAAAAGTCTTCAGGGCTGATCACCCATTTGCGTTTTGTCTCATGGATGAAAGAACTGGCGCTATATTGTTTATTGGGCGAGTTGTAAGGCCGTTGCAGCTAACTGGCGTAGAAGTGGGCTGATACTGCGTTCAAGCTCAACATTTGGTCCATTCGGAAAATATCCTGACAGCCGTTACACATCCGTGGCAAATTATCAATTTTGTCTGGGCTTTAAATAGTATCTGCAATCAACTGCTTATGAATGTCAATTCATAACATTTTGCATAGTATTTTCAGCAGTTTTGATTTTTTTTCTGTACATTAACATGGTTTATAAATTATCGGGTAGATTTTGAAATCAACCGAGTCATTGAGTTTCAGCCAAGCTGAGTCAACATTTGGTCCATTCGTATTTGCACAGCGCTGCAGCAGTACAAGAGAAAGTAACAGAATCTGGTTCATGCGTGTAAAAAATGTGCACCACTTATGTCAACGGACTTCGATGAAGTTTTACATGGACAATAACTACCAGTAACCAAAAATAATGAATTCGTTAACGAGAGCGACAACAAAAGATGGTGAACGGACAACGAAACCAATTTAACGCCACAGTTGTAACATGCTTCACGACATAACATCTAATCCCCATTACAGCAGAAGTCACGTGACCAATGGATTTACCATGTGTGGCTTCCTCCTATTTGTGGTCCATTCTAACAATACGCCTATCTTGCACGGTTACAGATATGGAGCCCCGTAAATATGGGATCTCAACCTTGGCCTTTTGTAATAGGTCACGTGACACTGTTTAATGAAATATTACCTGTGTATAGAAATAGAACATCACCGAATATTACAGTCTGACATAAATTCACGTTTGCTCGATCGACTCAATTTTAGCAGATTCTGTCAAAATCAGAAAAAAAATCAAAACTGCTGAAAATACTATGCAAAATGTTATGAATTGACATTCATAAGCAGTTGATTTCAGATACTATTCAAAGCCTAGGCAAAATTGTTAATTTGCCACAGATGTGTAATGGCTGTCAGGATATTTTCCTCCTTCCCCTGCAAGGGCCTGCATGTGGAGAGAGCATCTATGAAATTATGAACAAACATTATACAAACCACACCGTGTTTCAAACAATACTGTTTTAATGCACGTGCACCTCTGATAATTATGAATAATCACCTAACTAACTAAGTTCTGACGTCAAACAAGTGTCATGGCCATAGCCCGCAGAAGCCAAGCTGATGCTAGTAATGTGTTGTTTACTGACACGTGACCCGCAAAGAAACTTGATAGTATTCATGCAATGCCATGCTTGCATCAATGTGAACAGTCACCATTTGAATACATGCAAACTTGTGTTTACTCAAACATGACTCAGTGGCATAGAAAGGAAATTTTTCCAGGGGAGAGGGGGGAACAAATCAGCAAATCCAGAGGGTCTCCCTCTCCCCTTCCCTTTTCTTTCCTCCCTATCTTCACTTCCCCTCCTTTCATTTTTCCTTCATTCTTCTCATCCCCCTTTCCCTCACCCCCCTCCATTATAAGTAGGACCCTAAAATTTCGGCCAGGGGATTTGGGGAGTGCTGTGAGCTCCCCTGTGAGGTCTGGGGTGAAGCCCTAGCCAAAATCAAATTTAGTGCATTATAGCCTTGAATATGAGATCTGGTGGCAACAATTTTAATTATTCTCTAGAGAGACAACTGACCAAATTTAGTGGAGTTTAAACCATAAAGGCAAAACAGTGGGGGATACAAATAATCTGGGAGTGCCAAAGTGACTTTTTTGCCCATTTGAGTTACAATTAAACCGTCTGAGATAACCCACTTCCCCCTGAAAAATCTCATCATATCTGCAAGAAGTACATAAGTGGCCCTTGGCGTTCCGAGGGGGGAGGAGGGGACGGGAGAGCAAGTGCTCCATTTGCTCCTCGGACTGGTGGTAGTGTGGACAGCATTACCACTGAAGATGTAAGGGAAAGCTCACCAAAAACCCAGAAAACCCAGATACACTTAACTACATGTAAGTCTAAACCTGTGATATTAGCATCAATATGCACAAATACGGCTGCCTCAACCGGTTTCAGTGTCACCTGTTGTTGAAGAAAGCGGACAATTTCAACTTCGTCAGCGCTGAACATGATTGCGAGGAATTATTGCGTCACAAGATGACGTCACCGCAGTAAATCAGAAAAACCGTGCGAGGGCGTTCCAGCTGCAAATTTTGTATTTTTGGAAGAAAATTTTTGGTGACAAAGAAATATTCAGAGAGCCCAAAATTTAGGGTAGCAAATAGCACAGTCTGTGGGATGATGTGACGAGACACTGTTTGGTAGCCATGAGGTGTGTCAACTAGTTAAGCGTCATCCAGTATGAGACAGCTGCTGCTGCATTGTGGCTAGTCATTGCTGGTGGCCCAGCTGCTGCGGCTGGACCAGCCGATAGTTGGGGTGGTGGAAAGCTGTCTATGTGAATGGGTCGTACTGCACCCGGCGTGGCTTGTCCCACCAGCAACTGTGGCTGCACTGATGCCTGGAATGCAGCGCTGGAGGGGTTGAACTGAACCGGTGCAGGGGTCGGTAAAAGTAAGTGTGTCGGCGGCGGCCCCGATGGTTGCAACATAGCAGTGTCGTGTTGAACAACGAGCGTCGACTGACTACCACCCGGCCCATACACAGATGTATTGCTGGGTGGGTACAATGTACCACTGGGCCCATACATGGGCGTACCAGCGGGCAGGTAGGCCGGAGTGAGTGGAGGTCTAACTACTGACGTTGATGCTGACACTGGGCCGCTGGCATCAGCTTGTGGCCGCACGAAGGCACCGGTCAGACTGGTTGACGTCATCATATCAACAGCACGAGAACGCCCATCAGTCGCCGCCACGTAGCTCTGCGACTCTGCTGAATACAAAACGACACCCATGCATTACACAACACAGAACACTCGCTCCTAATGGCAACATCCGATTCACTAAAATTTCAATCAGCGGTGGTGAAGAGTGACGTATGCAAACTCCGCAAATAGTATTTAAATGCACTGTATGCAAGTTAGCTCTGCTTCTTTTTCGTAGACAAAAATTTTGAAACGTATGACACACTTTCCACCACTAAACATCACTACATTATCAACACCATAAAATCATCCCCAACTCAACTACAGTGTATTAGCAGAGGGACTTTCACTGAAGCACGTTTCTGTCATGCAGTAAAGTGACAAGTAGGCTCACAGGAGCACCTAGCAATGTGCATGTGCAATGTGCATACCTGATGTAGAGCTGACTTCACCGACTGTTTCACTGCACAGTACACATACACACAGCATCAACACATCCCAGCAGTACAGCACAGCAGTGCTCATCTATGCTACCGACATATTCTTATTCATGTCAACATAGTGATATCTTAGCGATACACCATACTAATTTAATGAGCTTAATGACACTCAAAATCACTCAAACATGGCACTCAAACAACCCCAGCAATGTATAACACATAGCGTTACAGCAGCACTGCTGTTAAATGTTGTCTATAGCTGCTGATCGAAACCAATCTCAGAGCTACGGAGTGTCACCTGCCACATGGAATCAGTGTCACCTGCCACCAAACACAGGTGAATGTACCCTGCCTTAACTATAATCAAGCAGACCGATACTTGATTTACCTTACCCCAGAAGGACGAAAAACTGAGTTGACCTTGGTGTTGATTATATACTAAGATGGTTATACTAAGATGGTTTACCTGTCTACAGACAGTCAACCATGAACAAAAGTTGGCTGTTGACTAAATACGCTTTGCTAGTCATGACATAATGTTAAAGTCACGAAAAGCGTTCTGACAACAAGCTTGCCCATGTCAGTAAGTGCCGCACTAAATAAGCAAATAACTTCTGAAACAGGCTACAGCTTTTGGAAGTTCTATTTCGGTAGAATTTCCCCCGAAAAATACACTGCTGTTTTCTTCCAGAAATTTCCGGGAAACTAACAAGCTTGCTGTTGAGACTAGCGAGCGTCTGACCGAGGATTGGGCGGGGTGTTGGTGGAAGGCCGAGACGTAGCAGTCAGGTTGGATGATCCATCGCTGGCACTGCTCACTGTCAGCGGCTGCATCAGATGCGCCGGTCCATGCTGCACAACATCATCAGTACAGTGTACAGGGTGGGCCAAATTAAAATACCCCAGTGGTATTATGCAATTTCTCCGCAACCAGCTGCCTGATTTTAAACATTATTGAAGCTGCTTAATCCTCATACAACTCTGAATCAAACACTGTGCAACATACCCATTGCACCTTAATTATGCAAACACACTACGCGTAAGGCAATAAAAATGAAAATAACGGTTTTTCAGGCAGGACCCATAACACCCAAATAGCCTGAAATTGGGGCAGAGTCCAGTGTGAAGTCTGCCAAATGTGGAGATGATTTAGGGGTTTGAAATTCCATGCAGACAGATTTTTAAAGCATTCATGACATTGACATTTCTGCTTGACAGATTCAGAGATGATAATGCTTGATGTTATCCAGACACACAAAGTGGGTGTCCTGACAAAACCTGGACACAGTGACATAGGCTTAGATTTAAAAAATAAAGTTAAGGATAGGGTTAGGGAGGTTTGGGAATAGGGTTAAGAATAGGGATAAGGTTAGGTAAAGGTTAAGGTTAGGGTTAGAGTTAGGGATTATGAATTAGTGATGGGAGAGGGTTATGGTTATGGTTCGTGCAGTGGGATAGTTTCGACGTTCTAGGTTTTGACAGGGAACCCACAAAGAATGAGAGAGAGACAGGTTGAGACAGGACGAGGTGTTCTGTTACCTGGTAGCCGAGCAGGTTGCTGTAGTCAACATCTTCGTCCTTCTCCATAAAGCGACGTTTGCGAGGTCCACTACGACTTCTCACAGCACCGCTGCCATCCTTGTCAGATGTCGTCAACACTGTCAGTCAGTTGCAATACACTCAATACACAACTTGCACCAAAAAGCTGGCTGATGATAAGCTACATGTTTCAAAATCTACCATATAAATGAAAAGAACTAAAAAGCATTAAACATAACTGAGGTGAGAGAAATGTAATAAGTCCAGTTATGTTAAAAAAATCCAGAAATGCAAAGCTACAGAAAAGACAGAAGCCTGAGATGACTTAACAACTCTTGTATTAGCAAACTGTAAAATTCTGTGGAAAAAAAAACAACTGAATAACTCCTGAGTTAACCTCACGACCAAAATAACTTGAGGTTAGGTAATATAGAAGACAACTTGGACATGAACAAATTGGCCCGTATCGTAGTAATACCAATAGCAGTAGTAGGTGTGTAGTGGCAGTGTAGTAATGGTTGCTCACATGGAGTTGGTGTTGTGTAGTGAGTGTAGTAGTCTCGCGCTGACGGTGTAGTTGTAGTAGTCGACAGCTCGTCGTGTGTTGTTGTTGTTGTTGCCGTGACGATGGTCTCCATGGCGCGAGTTACTGAAGCCATGGACGTAGGTTGAGGCGGAAGTGAGAGGGTGTAGATGGCTGACGGTCCACCTGAACCTCCCTGCACACACAGCCACACCACCGGCCGGTGTAGCTATATACTACGCGGTATCTCGAAAAAACATCTACAACATTTTTGGTTGTATCATGAAGAAGGATTATCAGACTTTAATATCATTTGGTACTAATATTCGTAACATGGTAAAAGTAAAGGTAAAGCTCCGGTAATCAACAGCGCTCTCTTACAGCTCTGTGTCTGCAGGGGCAGTGGTCATCTCCATTTCACGGCCCTGAGCTGGCAGTGAGCCGCAGATCAGTTACATGAGCGGCAGGCCAGACCTCTCCCATATACTGTCATTACCTTCCGGCGGTGAGGCCAATACCACATTATACTGCTTTGTGACAGAGACACACGTGTGTGAACAACTTGCCCAAGGTTGTTACCTGGCAGTGCGCCGGGCTGGAATCGAACCAGGGACCTCCGGGTCACCTGGTCGACATGCTACCGCAGTACCACCAAGCCACACAACTAAGGCAACTAATCATCAAGTGACTCAGTTTCCCACCTCACTCAACGTGTGCTTCTACACTACCTGGGAAAATTGGAACATGTGAAATAGTTGTTGAAATAAAAAAAAGCATTAAAAATCATCCCTGATATTATCGACTGTAACTTGGAAAAGTACTATCAAATTTTAATACTCTTTGGTCTCAATATTCCTGACGGAGAAATAGGCCAGAACACAGTATACAAGTGGAAACTTACAGAGTCCTGCTGTGGGGTGGCGGGCTGCAGAGATCCTGATGGGATGTGATAGACAGACACATCTGGCGTAGGTCTCGTCTCTGGCATGTCAAACTTTGTGCCACTACGACCGATGGTGCTCGGACTAAGTACTGGGCCGGCCTGACACTCTGCCACTGACACCGCTGACTCAATGGCAATCTCTGGCAGTACGAGCTGACCAATGGGAGCAGCGCTGGGCTGCGATAAGACGAAGGCTCCAGGCTGTGGGGCGGCAGGCTGGGTTAATACAAATGAGGCAGGGACTGACGCACCAGCGTGACGACCGAGGACAATCGCTGTGTCCGGAGGCTCAGGGCCAACTGGCTGGGACAACACCAGGCCCGGTGGATGGGTGAGGACCAGAGAGCCCGGGGTGGGTTGAGGAGGCTGAGTTAACACAAAGCTAGTGGTTGGCTGGACCGACATCAGGCCACCACCGCCATCTGCATCAAAACAACAGACAACGGCAAAACCATCAACAGCATTATGCCTATTCCAGCCTGTCTGTCTGTCTGCGTGTGTGTGCATGTGTCTGTCTGCGACTCCATGTGCATCTGTCTCTCTATCTGCCTGCCTGCCTATGTCTATATGTCTGTCTGTGCAGTACGTTATCCAGCCTGACTGTTGTCTGGCTGTCTCTGCCCGTTTGCTAGACAGAAAGCTGCAATGACCAATTTGATTAAAATAGCACAAAAAATAAACAGTTATCACGACCTCGTGTAGCGTGAAAACGATTGCAGATAAATACAGACATGCTGCTTATCATAACAAGCACTAGTGACAAGCTTTTTATTGGTGTCAACGTCGATGACCTTGAATGACCTTGAACCCCCAAAATAGGGATTTTTAGTAATTTTTAGCGATATCCTGCCGCAACACACATTTTAAGAGTGAATTGCACCGAACTGGCTGGAAATGGACCTGGACAACCTGCATATGACACTTTTAGCATAGAACGTTCATTTTTAAGAATCTAAGTTTTGATCTCTTAAATTCAAATGATTTTATGTATGGAGGCCTTAGATTTAAGTACTTTTCAGGATGTATTAATATCTTATTGCTGTAGGCCTACACTGATTGCGAGAGTGGCAGGACCGCTACTATAGTGCATCATGTGAGATTTGCTCAAATTACTTTTGTCTGCTTTCAAAGAATCAGTGAAACAAAACTGTAGGCATCAAGTCTGTTAAGCTGCAGTATTTCTAAATTAGTTCTCATGGTTACTAGGCCACTGAACGTGCCACTTTGTTAGGCTGCCCATCTGCAAAAGCTGCGCTACTCCCATGTTCGACAGATTTGAGATAACTTTTGGTGTACTTGGTGCAATAACAACAAAAAATCTGAGCTAAAGCCCATGAGAGGCACGAGAGCCCATAGCTGTTCCTGTTTGCAGGTAATCTTGGTCTATCTCCATCCATTTCGTCGCAATTCACTCTTTTGCAGCCAAAAATCGCCAAAAAATCACTAAAACCTCTATTTTTAAGGTACAAGGTCATCAAAGTTTACAACACTAAGAAGCTCGTTACCAGTGCTTGTTATGTTAAGCAGCATGTCTGTGCCTATCTGCAACCATTTTCATGCTAGACAAGTGAACAGCAAATGATTTGAGATAAATAAACCACTTCTTAGAGGGGTATCCCTCTTTATGACACCCGCATGCACAGGCCTCCTTGAACCTAGAAGGTCCTGACTTGGATTGCTAAAATCTACATTCAATGCTGAAAATTTCATATGCAGGCTGTCTTGGTCTATCTCCAGCCATTTTGGCGCAATTCACTCTTGAAATGCATGTCGCAGCCCAAAATCGTGAAAAATCCACTAAAACCCTTAATTTTCCTGGTTCAAGGTCATTCAAGGTTATCAATGTTGACATTCCTAAGAAGCTCGTCGCCAATGCTTGTTATGATAAGCAGCATGTCTGAGCCTATCTGCAACCATTTTCACATTAGATGAGCCAACATTGGTAGAATAACACCTTTATCAAGGGGGTGCCCTCTTTCCCCCTCATTCGTGGGGACCCCCTTCACCCAGTGGCATAAAATTTTGTCATGAAATACTAGAGACTCTAGGCTATCATACAGTGAAAAATCGAAGTCTCTATCTTACCTGGTCTTGCAACAGTACCGGGATGTGACAGACACCAGGACAGAATTACCATAGCTAATACGCGCTATAGCTAGCTATGCTAGCTCTCGCATGTAAAAACGGTTGTCTCATGTACACTCACTTAAAATCAACACTGCACTTTAGCGTAGGCTACTGCGACCGTGTTCACCAGGTGGCGTTGATAGGGATGAACTTTCAACCCCTTAAGTAAGGTGTTTACCCAGTCCGACTCATGGCACTGGACAGCCTCTAGATTTAAATTATGAACTGTTGAGCAATATCACACGGAATGTCACATAATGAAAATTTTTTACTAATGCTGCTCCCATCCCTACTGCAAATGGAAGCACAAGAAGAGAATGTCTGTAGGCAAGAGTGAGAATGTCTGACCGAGCGAGACGATTGGCGCTGCGGGAGGTACACTGTTGTCAACCACGAAGCCAGGCACTGATGTTGGTATCACACCTGTCAGTCACACACACAGACACAATTAGCCAGAGCTCATTCATCATTTGAGTTGGTGGCATGGCGTAGTTGGTAACGCGTCTCGGATGAGACGAAGTTACTCTACGCCGTGCCCGGTTAGTACTTAGATGGGTGACTGTCTACAGTACGGAGCCAGCCAACTAGGTCGACTCAGCCTTCTACCCTCCGTAGGATGCTACGGATGGTAAAATGAGTACTGGCGGTGGTCAAGGCCATCGCTATGGAAGAAACAGCGAGTTCTACGCAACAGTAGGCCCTGTGGCCAGGACTGCAAGTATACTGATCCAGTCGGTTAACCCGGCCGACTTGGGCTGTATGCTAGCATAATTGGGCTTCGCCCTCGCCGGCTCAAAGTGCCGTCAAGGGGATGAGCTCCCTCGCAATGGACCTAGCTGTCTATGCGAAATCTTCTTCTTTTTCTTCTTCTTCATCATAGCTATGGATCTCCACAGTTAGAGGTCGCCATAACAGGTGCAGGCAGGCCTAAGTAAACACAATTCTGTAGCTTGCATACTTTTACATCTCTTCCAGAACCAATGCATAACTTGATTATCCTCAACCTAGCCTCAACTTCTACCCTGACCCTAGCCGATGGTGATCTACACAGCTTACGTCCGGTACCATTGACTTGTGCAGCGATAAAGTTCATGCGCTTCTTGTGCGAGTTAATTTAGTTCCATTCAAAAAAAATAACGTCACTGTTCTCTAGAATGAGATTTATACTGCTAATATTTATCGTAAGTTGATGCGAAATAAAAATGCAAACCTTCAAAAAAGTTGACTTTTATTCAACCTCTTGTATAAACGTTGCCATGCATAGAGCATAGATATGTACAAAGTTTTATAAATTAACTTCCGGCAACTTGATGCTCAGTATTTTCAAAGTAAGTAAAGTCTTATATGTAGCGGATGAACTTGTGGTTAAACGTGTTACTTATTCATTCTATACACAAAAATTTTGCATGAGTGGGATCCAACTCTATGGTACTTTGTAATCATTGCAAAAACCTTCATTAAATTTGACTTTTTGCCATATGTAAGACACATCGGTACAAGGTTGCTATGAATATTTGCGACATTTGTAATTAACTACTGTGAAATGTACAATGTGTCCCAAAAAACATCCCCAACACTTTCGACTGTAACTTGAACACCAATTTTTAGATTTTAATAATTTTTGATACAAATATTCCTGACACAACTTGCCATCAAACGACCGTTCAGTTTTTCATTTCATCCAATGTATGCTTTTGCACTATCTAGGGAAAGCAGATCAAGCAAAATATGTGGTAAAATAAACAGAAAACCTGAAAAACATCACCGACATTATCGATCGTAACTTGAATAAGGATTAGCAGATTTAAATAATATTTGGCAGAAATATTTTTGACACAAATGGCTATTAAATAAGTGTTTTAGTTTCCATTTCACCCTACGTCTGCTTTTGCACTACCTGGAGAAAGCAAACCAAGCATAATATGCGTTACAATAAACGAAAATACGTCAGTGAATTTCATCTATGCTAATCTGTGGGCCCCAACAGCAGGTCCATTACAAGGTTTGACTGTCATGCAGCAGTGTGTTTACCAGATAAAGTTTAAGAATGTTTGTGAAATCAAGAAGTGACTGGTACAGCCTGTATTGGTCTGGAGCAGAACATTATCGATACTGCTGTCAATAAATGGAGAAAACGTCTCCTTGCCTGTGTTCACATACTGGGCCAATGCTTCAAGCAATTTTACTGCATACAGTTGAAAAATGGACAACTGAATGAAATGTCAGCCATGGTGTCAGAAATCTGAACAAAATATGTTTTTACGCGTTATGTTAATTAAGCAATCATATCACATTGGATAAAAGTGGTAATTCGCTGGTTGCATTTTCCCCAGGTAGTGCAGAAACAAACGTTGGGTGAGGTGGGAAACTAAACAGTCACTTGATGGCAAGTTGTGTTAGGAGTATTCATGCCAAAAATTATCGAAATCTGATGGTTTGTTTTCAAGTTACAGTCAAAAATGTTGGGGATGTTTTTTTGGGGACACAGTGTATATATTGTACAGCTTTGATGTGTATTGTCTCCGCACAGAAAAAACCTCACGACGCACAGCATCAGATACTGAATATGACACTGTGTGCCATGGCTACCCTGACCCTAACCACTGTAAACAGAATAGTAGCTATAATTGTCTTCAGCTATGGTGGCCTTTGGCTACGACGGTCCATCTATTACACGCAATTGTCTGCACTGTCTTTGGCGAATGTCAACCTTTAGCAGACAGCAGTATGCATTAAATACTAGCTGTAATGATAACTGAATGAAGTGTCCAAGCAGACAAGAACTAATAGGCAGTGAAGTGATAAGTACCAAGGATGGCCTGTGGAGGAACAGCGGGTTGTGACGTGACGGGCTGGTAATGTGCAGCAGGCGGAGGTAAGCTTGAGTCTAACAGCACGGCCGGACCTGACAACACAGCGATACTGTCAATCAGACACTCAGCCAGTACAATAGTCAGTTTGTCGATCAGTCAGCCTAACAGTACGGCCAACCTGACACCTCGCAGTACCATTCATCAGTCAGTTGCTACGTGTCTGTCACTCAACCTATACATCAGCCTTCCGCCCGTCCATCTACACTGTGTCCGAAAAAAAGTAACCCCCTAGACATTGTATAATGGAAATGTCAAATCTGAATGAATCTGAATATAATTTTGCACACTTATTACCCAATAAATTGCTAAAGCGATCGCCAAATTTCGTTGAGAAGTATTACATTATAGCGAAGTTATTAATTGTTGAATATCGATAACAAAATATCTCTGTTGACAAGATTCATACAGTGAGGTCCTTGCCATATAGAAAAGCAACGGTAATTATGCACTGATAAATAATTGACAATAAACAGCAAAGAAAGCAGGCCAAAGTTCTTGGTGCTTCTGCAGTAACTATAACAGATGTCAATTATCTGCTGACATTATCAGCACATATGCATCAAACAGACCTAGAGCATTTTATCTGTTTCTGAGTTTTCCTCCAATAATAATTCATACAATAGACAATGCCTTAATGCCAAGACTCAACTCGCAACATATGTAGCTCCAGAGAATGCTGCTGCTACTACTAACGATAATACTACCACTACTACTACTACTACGATTACTACAACTAGTGGAGTACCTGGCGGTGCAATGGCAAGACCAAGCTGAGACGGTGCAGCGGCAGCTGCAGCTACAGGCATCACAGACAAAGATGATGCCAACGACGAACCAACCAACAACGCTGTAAATACAACCACACATCATTATAATAGCAGCAGCAGCAGCAGCAGCAGTAGTAGTAGTAGTAGTAGTGCTTGTAGCTGTACTAGTAGACGAGGCCAGAGACGATCCAACCAACAATGCTGCACATACAAACCCATGCCAAATGCCACTCTAGCAGTGTAAGTACCAGTAGTAATAGCAGCAGTTAGTAGTTGTTGTTGAACTAGCAACAAACCAACCAGCAATGCTGCAGATACAACCACACACCAAACGCCACTGTAGTAGTAGAAGCAGCAGCAGCAGGAGTATCGTTATAGCAGACAAGACTGGCGACGACTGACGAGCTGACTACTGCGTACAACCAGACACTATAAATTACAAACCCGACACCATCACTCATTACTCACACATACCACCAGGGAATGCCACACTACAAGTACTCCGCAAAGTAGTAATATAGACCCAATGACGACATGTCGGTGCATCCTGTGGGCCCTAAGCACAGCTGCGGTTACTGCAGGTCAGTAAACGATATCATTCTCATCATCACACTGGTGCAGCCTCATTATCACTTCCGAAAAGTCTTACTTTATCTAACCCACAGACAGGGGCATTCAAATAAACTCCTTGTTGGCCGAAAACAGAAAATGCTGCATTAAGCAACAAAAAGTGTCACCACCAAATGCAATTTTGGAGCACAAAAAGTATGAAAATGTGTTTGCATCTGAAACTTTGCCTTGGACCTCCTGGGGGAGCTTCCACCTGCAGATACCCTAGCAGGATTAACTGAGAGAGCTGTGGCATGCATTTTATAGTTGAGTTAAGGGACTCAAAACATACACAGGAATACATGAGAAGGGATATGTCATCAAAGGGTCATTGAAGTGAATTTCTGGGCCCCCATGTAGTGTAGCACCCCTGCAATACGCAAAGCATGACACTCCACATCGTGTTCTTCTCCGCAGACTCCTCAAGACTCACCGCCTGCAATCCGCTATCAGCCCTTATGATACATCAGCAACCAGGCTCTACAATATGTACATTAGTACTACAGCACACTCACTCACTGTCAACTAGCAACAGCATCACAAGCCTGTCAACCTGTGACACACCAGCTACAATAGGTACATCAGTTGTACTAAACTGCACACACTGGCAAAGTCTAGCAACAACACCGCTATCAGAATGGTATAGCTGCCTGGGACATGTGACCACCAGCAAACAACTGCATCAGTACTACAGCCTGTCGCCGACTCTGCACATTATCAACAATACAGCCAATACAGCAACATCTGCTGAACATTCTTCTTAACATGGTAAAAATTTCATCGCAGCAGAAATCATGACCGGACTAACAGCAGCATCATAAGCCAAAAAAGCAGGGGTAGAAACTTGAAATTTTTTGACACACAGATGCAAATTTCCAACAAGAAAAGAAAATTTGCCAATGGGCTGAAAATGAGGGAAAAGGGAGAACAAGCCACCACTGCTGTGATGTCACTGGATATTAAATAAGTAAGGGCAGTGCCAGAGTTCTAACAATACCGGCATTGGGTTACTGGGAATTGGCCAATATTCACCAGTACTGACTGCCAGACAATACTTTTACTGGCAGCAGTATACTGGCACTTACGGAGGTAAGCTTGCATGCAACAGCACAGTGGTCCAGTGGTTAGTCCAATGGACTCTTACCATTTCCCTTCCGCTTCAATCAAATCAGCGCCTAAACTAACATTACAGTATCGAGACTTCTTTATCTAGAAATTAAGTGATGCGACCAGCCGACTCAGCTGCTGCCACCTGCAAGAAACATGCTACCTGACGGATAAATGTATAGTATGCGGGAAGGAAGAGAAGCATAGTTAGAACTGTCGGTCAGTCCATTGGTCGGTCAGTCACGGATTGTCAGCAACACTACACGGCTGACTGAGCCATTAACTCAGCCGTGAGAACCTGCAAGAAATGGCCGAGTGTGTGATATCGTATCAGACGATGTCGATCGATGGTCGACTTACTCTGAGTTGGGACGCCGGTCACCAACGTAGCAGCCGACATCCCTGCTACCGGCGCTGCAGCCGCCGCCGCTACTAGTTCACGCTGGAACTCTGCATAGTCATGCTGCACCTGGGACAGACATCCAGACATACAGACACACACATGGACAGACAGGGAGACAGACAGACAGACACACACCAACCAGTAACATCATTCTGCTGAAGACGGTTTCATACATCGGCATCTTGAAGCGCACACAGACAGACACAAGAAAATACAGTCGGTCAACCACAGCAATGCAGCATACACCGAGCTGTCAGACCTTCAAATGCATACAACATCTGCAACAACATGACGAGACACAACTGCACATACCAGCAGAATATCAACTGTCAAGTGAAACCTATAACTGCTGCTCCTAAGAGATATGGACAAATGCAGAGCCAGACAGACATAAGGAGACAAACAGGCAAAAACAGACAGACAGACAGACAGAGACACACAAACAGAAATGTAAACATACATCCGGACAGACAAACACATACAGGACAAGTGGTTGTTTACACTAATTCAAAAAGGCACCATTTTTCTGCCTTTCAGCACTCAATCAAATGACGATAAATTTACACAAAATTTCACAATTATCACTCTTTGCCAATCACGAACGTGATGTAACAGTGACATCATGAGATGTGTTGCAACAACAACAAGCCTTCTCGTTCATCTCAGCCGGTGCTGTCAGTTGCTGTGACGCTATCCTGCTTCAACGATGGACTTCGTCTGGTTCACTGATGGTAAGCTACTAAAGTATGCTAAGACATGAACTCAAATGTTTCTCGAGCCAGGAACTCAACCATCTTACAATCTCGGAGTGCCAGTACACTGTCTTACTGGAACATGCAAAAGGCAAACTATCCCAGCATGTGCATGAATGCAATCGTTTTGGGCGTTTCTTGGAGCTGCAATGGTAAACTTCAATAGTATGTCATCAAAGAACCAGAAAAAGTTCACCGCTGAAGCAGGGTAACTGATGGCACCAGATGAAACAATTAAACTTGATGACACAGCAAATTTCATGCTGTCACCCTTATGTCACCAGTAGCAAAGAATATTTAACTGCCAAACTGCGTTCAAACATTGTGAATTACTGTGATTTGAGCCACAGACGTGAAAAAAATTCAAGCAAATTTATTGCCATTCGATGACGATATGAAAAACAAACAGCTCAGATCCTGCGTAGCAAACAGGGCATCAGCTTGGTGCATTCATCTCATAGAAGTGCTGTTGGCTTACATTTTGAGTTTAGTTGTACGACGTACGTTATACGCTGTTCACACGAGGCAGCTGGCTCTTGAAGCACATACCGACCCTTTTCAAATTTCTGGAAAAAAAACACTGCAGATCAATTCTTGAAATGAGAGTCCTTTGTGCAGCCGACAGTAAAGATTTTGTGATCTTCGCTCATCTCATTTTGATAGAAGTGCATATTGTGACCGGTGGACAGACAGACAGACACAAAGATGCCTCTGTCATAGCCAAGACAAAGCATCTGCATAGCAAGCTATACTGACACCTTGTAAAAATGGTGCCTCTTTTTCAATAAAACACCATACAGCTAAACAGTTCTGCCTCTGAAACACAAACAGTGTAAACGCATCACTGTGATTATCAACAATCATTCAAACACATTCACTCAGGCCAAAGAATTCCTGTAATTCTAGTTGCAGTCTGGTGACAAAGTACAAATGGAAAAAAATACATTTTTTTTTAAATTTTTATTTCATTCCATGACAGTCCATATGATGCTACATAACAGCTCATAAAAACAGTGACACACTAAGCAGAACGCTACCCATCAGAACTAAACTTAAAATACCGCACACTGTAACAGACTAGATGTAAACAGCTTAGTTTCAGTAAAACTTTGAAAGCAAACTCAAAACTGTACGCATGTTTATGATGGGTCAAATAAAAATTTTAAGGATGGAAGATTTATATCTGGCTACTGAGAACAGATTAAATGTCCAAGCTAATACATTAGTTCCTGCTTATACTTTTTGATTTTTGCCATTTTACATCAGCGCTTATACAACATTAAATGAATTGCTTGCAGTTTTTTTTATATATAATTACAAACCAGTGATTACAGCTGCATGTTCTACTGCCGAACAACTGCTTAACAACACAAACACTGATTTCGTTCTAGCTAACTTCAACAATAACAAGATGCTTTTTACTGTTACACTGAATGATTATTCAATGCTATGATGCTGTCAGTTTGATGTGCTATGCCTATGTAACAAAGTTGTGCTCCAACAATTGTGCAATGTGTTTCAGAGACAGCACTTGAGCAAACTAAATGATCGAGAGAAATGCCGAAAGTATCAATTAAAAGTGGGTGTTATGCTGCATAGACTGCCAGGCTGACAACAGCTGTCTCTGGGTCTAAGGCTGCGTTCACATAAACATGAGTACGAGTCCGGCACTGTACGGGTTCCCGTATACGAGATCCCACAAACACGAGCTTGTGTGTATTTCAATGGCGGCCGTTCACATACATACGAGTACGAGTTACCTGTAAATTTCACTCGTATGAACAGCTTCTGTGCAGGTCATGTTTTTATCCAACCCGTGCAAAGTAAACTACCCGTTAATAACAATAATATAATTTACTAAAGTTGTGGCATATTTGACGTCAGAACTGACGTCATTGTAAAATTATTCATCATTAGAGGTGTGTGGTTGGTAAAATTATTAGCGATGTGATAGAATATTGTTGTTTTAATGATGAAGCACTTCCTCGATTCAATTTCATTCAACATGGCCAACACGCGTTGAGTTATGCGCTTGTACAAGTGACCGTGAACGCTTCACTCATACGAGTGAAGCTTCTACTGGCCATAAACAGAAACCCGGTCTCGTACAGGTACTCGTGTCTATGTGAATGCAGCCTAATAGCAGGAGCAACAAATGGTGATGGTGCTGCGCTTATTACTCATATTCCGTCTATTTTCTGCACTACTATTCAGCCAAACACGAATACACTATTCGGACGACTATTCCGACTGAACAGAATATTCGGTACAACCCTAAACACTACAGAGGAGATGATCGAACAGATTAAAAAACAGACACGCTAAACAACAAACAGACAGCCTGCCAGCTAAGCGGCTTCTCAGTGCAAGTAACAAACAAACAGATAAACAGACAGACAAACAGACAGACTGTGTGTATGAATGTCATCTACGGACCGTTTCAATGAGGTTCTTTGCTAGTTGCTTGGCATTGTGAAGACCTTGGGTTGCAGCATGCCTAAACACCACCAGTGTCAGACTGTTCACTCCATGCAAAACTCGTCACTTCACTCACTACAACTGCTAGAGTAATTGTTAGGACGCTGAACTTACAATCAAAGGGTCACTAGTTCGACTACAGGTTGGGTCGCTATCTACATGGATAAAGTCTGTGGACAGCTGAACCATCTACAGGGTGCGGCAAAAAAGTAGTCCCCTAAAGTTTTTCGCTGTTTTCTCAGCAACCATTTGGAATTTTAATTTGAAATTTTACAGGATTATTTACTGAAACGTACTACATATAACTGCCAAATAAAATGTGATTCTGTTGAAAAACGACGAAGTTATAGATCTTCTAACATGAAAGCCGACCGATTTTTCAGCTTTAAAAAATGTTTAAGCTAAAATACTATTTAATTTTCAAAAAACCGGTTGCCATGTTACTGCTAATAACGTAACACTAACGCTTTAATAAACAGTAATTTATTTTGTTTAGAAATTATCATTGAATTATTGTTCCTTTAAAGCAATCACCGGCTGCCCACCGGATTCACCTTCCAGCAGGACGGCGTGTCAGCATACATAGCGCGAAACACCACACAGCGCACAGAACTGGCTGTGGGCCAGCTGTCCAGATTTCATCATCACCAAAGACCAGTGGCCTCCAAATTCGCCGGATATGAACACAGTGGACTATCACTTGTAGGGTGCAATGTTGAAGGCTTGCCGTAAGCTTAAAACAAAGCCGAAGAAAATCGACGAACTCAAGCAAGCACTTCAGGTTATCTGGGGCAACCTGCCTCAGGAACTGATCGACAAAGCTGGGAAAGACTTCTCAAAGCGACTGAAGGCTTGTGTTGGAGCTGGCGGTGGACACTTCGAATATTTACAGTGACAATGGAATTCTGGCATTTGATCATTAGTTAACTGTGTTGTTTTAACGATGTTTTTAAATTGGTGTTGTAGCTGGAACATTTTTGAATGCTGAAAAATTGGTAGGTGGTCATGTTAAAAAGTCTATAACTTCGTCGTTTATCAAAAAAATCAATTTTATTTGACAGTTAGATGTCTTGGTTTCAGGTTTCAATAAATAATTCTGCAAAATTTCAATTTAAAATTCCAAACGGTTGCTGAGAAAACAGCCAAGAACTTTAGGGCTCTACTTTTTTGGTGCACCCTGTAGACATATACTATATAACTAACACCAAGATCAACTCAGCCTTCCATTCCGCCAGCCTGGCTGAGATAAGAAGGAGGCAAATTCACCTGTTTTGGGTGGCAGACAACAATATAGTAAGTGACGCTCAGTAGCTTTAAGACATGATCTCAATGGAAAGCTATAAACACTCCGTAACTCCACTAAATCACTGTAGGAAACAAGCAACACAACATGCATCCACTGAGCCATAGAATGCACAGTGCACAACAACTACCGGTAATTTTCAAGTGACGTCCTTACTGCATATTCTGCATGCAGACAAATTTGCTGGTGAATTACTTACTTAAAAGATGACAGAGGAACAGCCAGCTAGACTGACTCCAAGTCGTTAATCCAATGCCTCACTCAAGGTCCAGCTCGACAGACAAACACCATATGCAGCTCCATTTGGACAGTTCTTGCAACCATTGGTTCGTCAAACCCAGTCAATGTCCAGTGTATTCCAAGACATGTGGGACTGGAAGGCAATACAGAAGCCGACCTTGAAGCCAAGAGAGGCACCACATTACCACAGTCTTCGGCACCCATGGATTTCATTTCCGCTTGCGCAACCGTCAAACGGCATCAACAGAAGTGTCGCTGATGACAGGTATCTCAGTGACACTCATGCCAGAACCCACGTGGTGCTCGCCGGCAGTGCAAACAAGTTCCAGCGCTGGCAACGCGACTGGACCAGGTACCAGCGCGTTACGGTGGCCCAGCTATACACTGGCCATTCTCCATTGTTGGCAGGATATCTCCATCAAATCGGGTGCCGGGACTCTGCCAGCTGTCCACATTCCAACGGTGCCAAGGAGACGGCAGAGCAGTGTCCAGCCCACGATCAGGCCTAAAGGGACATCTGGCCTAGAAGAAAATTTAACAACTCCAGTGGCTACCTATTGAATGGCGAATAAGATTTAAACTCGCCACCTCAACTTATAAGGCACTGCACACTGGCCACCCACCTTACCTTACTGATCTTCTGCAATATCATAAATCCTCAGTGTCCACGCGCTCTTCTACCAGTCAGTTACTTGCCATTCCACGGCATAACTTATCCTTTGGTTCTCGTTCTTTTTGTGTCTCTGCACCAAAAATTTGGAACTCCTTAACTCCTCAAATTCGTCAATGTCAAACCTTGGCTACCTTCAGACGTCACTTAAAGACCCACTACTTTCAGTCAGCCTTTTCTGCCACCTAGCGTCCATCATCCTATGCGCCCTGATTCTTTCTGAGACTTTGGCGCTTTATAAATCGTTTACTTACTTACTTACTTACTTACTACATGCGCCGTGCGGCAAAAAAAAACGCCGAAGCCAATTGTAGATGCCGAGCGCTATTTCATAGCGTCGTTCAATGACTGATTCTAGAGCGTTCTGTCGATGGCGATCTCTAAGTCCGACGCGCGGACATTTCTCCTTCTCAGAACTGCAATTGCTGGCCGACGGAAGCTAATTTTCTCGATAGAACGTCCAGTGTCTTTTACGACATTTGCAGGTCAGCGAAAGGTGAAATGAAATCGCAAGTATGTACGATTGTTCGCTCGTTCGGACAGACGCACATCTAACGGCAATATCGACAAGTCTATTTACGATCGGTCGAAGCACAGCGGCGACTATCGGACACAATCTTGGCGAGTCGTCGATGGAACGGAACGTCCATGCTGGCGCCTATTGCAATGTGAAAGTGCCGGGGTCCGGCGGCGATGTCGCTATACCGTTTCGCTATGGCAGCTCTTCGCTATAGCGGACCCAAACCCATTTTTTCTCGGTGGATATTAGTGAATCGTTGTGGTAATTTATAAATTTTACGTTCTCGTATCTTCAATGGCCATTTTATTGCAAATTGCCCGATGTCTGTTGAGTGTGAAAAAGAGAGAAAAATGTTGAATCTTGGGTAACATCTAGAGAAAATATGGACAATAATTTAGTGCCATGTCTTTTGATTCACGGTGTAAAGTACGACGGAATACGTAGGCCTATACGTATTTCTCAAAAATTTAGAACACGTAGGATGCGCATGCCCGAGATCTGATACGGTATGCACTATTCTGCAATTGTATTAAATGTTATAAACGAGTTCTACCGGCTGGTTTACACTGCGTTGGGTCGGTATATATACGTACCTAGCGTGCAGTCGTATCGGTTCATCTGCGGCTGATGCAGCAGCTGAACGGTAGTCAAGAGAAGGCGCGAAGCTTCGTCACCGCACGGCTCCACGGCGGCGTCGTAAAGGCAGCTAAGGAGCGTCCGCGTCACACTACAGCCACACCATAACATAACCACAGTATCTCACCATCACCATCATCATCGTCGTCGTCAGCAGCAGCAGCAAGATAAAAAAAGAAGCACACTTTTAAAAGAAGTCCATAGCTCATCGGAGACGCTGAAAACGCGGGAGTGGAAAACGTGGCACCAGAATGCAGAAAAGTGTTGTGTGTATAGGCATACATATGAGTTGTGTGCTCTTCGTAGGAAACCATTTCAAAGCTACACGGAGCGTCACCTGCCATATGGAATCATGCAGTGTTACCTGCCACCTGACACAAATCAACACGTCCCGCCTTAACCCCAGCCAGAAACGCCGGTACTCGATTTATCTACCCCGAGGGGATGAAGGGCTGAGATGTCCTCATTGGTTGGTTATATACCGAGATAGGCTTACTTTATCTGTTCGCAGACAGTTACCCATCCAAGTACTAGCCATCTAATAGCGACCCAACCGGGAATCGAACCTAAAATATGTTCATCGTATGTCCAGCACCTTTCCGTTTCATCATCAAGCTTCTTTCAACCATCAGAGACGACACACAGCACTATCAGTGGCTACATAAAAATTTTTTTAAAAAAATCTGCAAAACAAGTCGCGCATCATATTGTGAAGACAAGCTGCGGTTGTGCGCGAGAATGAGCGCTCGGAAAGCACAACCATCTGCCGAGACTGGTGCTGCTGCTACATGGCAAATATAACCGAAACACTTGAAAAGCTAAATGAAAAAATATTACATCCATCAATAATAGGCCTAATGTTCCGAAAGTCAACACCTTTGTGAACTGTCGAACTGTTCGCGAACTAAAGCCACTAGTCTTATTATCAAAAAGCCACGAAACTGATGTAAAAACGGCGAGTTGTGATCAACGATCGACGTACCGACACAGCGCGTCGCCAGTCGGCGCGTGGAGGTCTTTTTCCATGTGGAACGTCTTGTTGCAGACGCGAACTGCCGACTGAACTTGTGGACGCGTGTAGCACGCGTCGTTCTAGCGCAGAAACTCTGCAGCCGCACAGCCGTTCATCATCACAACTCGACCGGATGTTAATCAGCAAACATGGTTTATTGAACCGAACGCAGATAAAGGAGTAAGCACAGTTTCAAACAACGAATCGGTTCAAACAACACGGTCACTGAAATAGCAATGCATGCAGCGATGCAGAGAAAACGATTATGAATTTGACAGTAGCAAACAAAAAAGCTGTGCTGTTGCTAGACCACGCCATGCGCAAATAATCATAATTTGTTATTTTTTGCGATTTATTTATAGTAATCATACATAATGTTTCTAGTTAACCAACGATGTGCACGTAAACTACAAGGTGGGTCAAAAAACTGGCACAATGTTTTATACGCTAATAACTTGATCAAATATTAACCGATTTTTAAAATTCTTTTACTGTCAGAATCCAGAAAAACATTTGTAGTAACAATATCACTAACGATAAAACCACTTCTCAAGTGTGTCGCTACACTACCTAGTGAAATATCAGCATATTGAAAGCAACAACTAAAAACAAGACAATATCTGTAACAACACATTGCGAAAAACTAACAACAGGTAACAACTTGTTTATTGTCTCAGTTATTGTTTATCGTAACTGTCACATCTCACAGTTTTCACATCAAAATGTTCAATATGTCCGCCTCGCAGCGGGACGACGCACTCAAGCCGGTGACACCACGGTCAACCAAATGGTGCGACAGTTTGCCCCACTCAGTGATGATCGCCTGCATCAGCTGGCTGATTGCTGTGAATTGTCGACGTTGATAAACCATTTGTTGAAGGCGCCCCCAAACAGCATAATCGACCGGATTTAAGTTCGGGTTGTTTGGAGGAAAGAGGCCAGGCTTGATCAACGTTGATCATGCAATAGGCCAGTGTCGTCGCCGGCTTGAATGCAATGTCTGACATTTCACAAGGTAGTGTAGCGACACAAACGAGGTTTGATGGGATCTTTAATAACAGTGTTACTATAAACTTTCCCGAGATTCCGACGGTGAAAAAGTTTGAAAATCGGTTAATATTTAATAACGTTATTAGTATATGAAGACATTGTGCCTTTTTTGGCCTACCTTGTATATTTATCAGAACCCTAACTTTCATCGGCATAACTCTGCATACACGTGTCATTTCTAGACTTCTCAATCAAAATTTTTTCGAATCGTATAATCTCGTATAAAACTGATCGACCGCGACTTTTTGTAATAGGCCTAACTTCAGCATTCAGTTACACGCGGTATTTTTCTTACGGCGGTGTACAACGCAGCTCTCGTATCTTAGTCGAACAGCTACCAGATAATAATTAAATGATACGCACACTGTAAGCCTCTAGCAAAAGTACAGAAGTCATCTGTATGCTGCTTTATGTGACGGTGACTTAGGTGGGGCAATTTCGCCAGGTAAGAACAGAACAGAAGCAGCTGTCGGGAGTTCGGTTTCCGGACAGAAGGTGTAAGTCGCTGACAATGCCAGCAGGAGTACAATAGAATGCAGCATTGACGGACTTCTGACAGACGAAATACGACGCAAGACTGACTAACTGACGAGATTTCTCTTCGACACACGCGATTTCTCCGTTCTTGCCATGGCAGCAGACTAGTCCAACAATGGGCGTGGTTATCAAAATAACAAAAGTTACAAAGACCTAGACCACAAGCGCTCGGAGACCGCAAATCTCCGCCGAGTCTGTGAGATTACGAACAGTGACGCGAGTAGCGTGCATCTTTTAAAAATTTCCCGATCTCTGACAGTATTCCGGATCACGACCGAAATCTAACCCGTTGTTTCTTGGAACTCCCGCACCAATCTAGAAATCTTCACCAAAATCCGCTTACAACGTTTGAATAATCTTAGGAATAATAAACACAAACACACTGCAATGAGAATATTATGAATAAAGACCTGAATCGATACGACCAGGCAACTGCAGCGGCTGGCTGAAACGTCTTAAAACGTAATTTGAATATCGTGAACGCACGAACGTACGAGGCTATTATTGTGCCTTCGGCTATTTCTAGTACGGCACATGTATAATTCTAGGTGAGGAGTTGTGAAAGCATCGTATGCACATACCGTCTATCTGGCGGGATTACGAATGGCGCCTTGGTCCCCTGCAGCTGCGATTACCTGTCACGTAATCAATTCACCTTGCCGTACTTCACACCGACTCGACGCCATTTATCCCTATACAGCCGGTTTCCATACAGAACGTTTTCTTTCAATAGAAGTTTCCGTTTTTCCGCCTAGAAATTCTAGAGACACGGAATATTGTAGACACGCAAAGCAGAAAGGTGCAGATTAACGACATATCACGCAAATAAACGCCGAAGATTGTTCAACGATTCAGTATATGTTCAATCTATGTTTTCTGTAGGCTTACACCGCAAAATTACGAGGAACAAATATGCACGAATATTAATTGACAACTGTTTTAAGCTGTGTAATTTTAGACATATTTTCACGGATTTGACCATGATTTTATGCAAGTTGATATACGACTCGGCTGGGTTCAGTTTGTAGCATACAACCCATACTTATGCTTTCAGCTGAACTGAGCTTACTCTATTAAAAAAACTGCCAAATGGCTTCTTGCATACACAAGGCTTCACTGCATCAGAATGATCCGGCCCAGCGTCAATTAATGTCATCTGCAGGCCCTGTCGAAGTAAGATTAAACTCCGACAAGACGCGTGTGGAAAAAACACGGCAACAATCTATCATGCACAGTGAATAAAACACCCACATAGACAGACTTTTTGTGATAACTCTGGCAAACATAGTTCTTCTGCTGTTGCATTATGAGATGTTAGTTGATTATTCGACTGATTTACATTAGCACAATTACTGTCTGTTCTAAATGTTGCTGACATCACTTGACGTCAGCGACAGCGCCTGCTAAACGTTTGGAATAACATTAATGACGCCAATATTTGATGCATTCATTGACAAGTGACGACTAACAAGTAATTTGAGCAAAGCTCACGACACGCGCGAAAGCCTATAGCAGTTCCCGTTCGCAGGTAATCGTAGTTTATCTCCATCCATTTCGTCGTAATTCACTCTTTTGCAGCCAAAAATCGCCAAAAATTACGTTAAATCAATATTTTTAGGGTTCAAGGTCATTCAAGGTCATCGATGTTGATAAATTTAAAAAGCCTGTCACCAGTGCTTGTTAAGATAAGCAGCATGTCTGTGCCTATCTGCAACCGTGTTCACGCTACACGAGATAATTGCGCTAAAATATCCACTTTTTAGGGGGGTAGCTGTCTTTGACGCCCGCCTGCGC
>Ga0209367_1000921_pt1 | contig 33552 bp, 24 predicted proteins | sample WorMetLIZISLAND2_FD_187412 | JGI IMG/M metagenome (GOLD analysis project Ga0209367, IMG submission 187412) | Marine gutless worms symbiont microbial communities from Max Planck institute for Marine Microbiology, Germany - Olavius geniculatus... ... | reverse complement strand
ATTGTTTTTCAATAGTTCAATTGCCAGCTGCAAAAACAAAGAATATTTAACTGCTGTATTTAAACACTGACTTAAGTCATGTAAAGAATTTCTTTCAGAACATTTTGCTGAAAACCGCTTGACTCTTTGATGTACGGTTGCAAAATTATGGTGCCATAAACTCTGTGCAGTTTTTTTGGACCACCCTGTACTTAACTGCTGATGTTTTTTTCAGCGAGCGATCTCCAAGATCTATGCGAAACTTTGCTGCATGATCGGAAATGAATCGCTCTATAAAAACTGTTTTAAATTTCGGAGACCTTTTCGCTAAAATTTGGAGAGAGCAAAACGTTCAAAATTCGACTTTGGTCGCCAATATCTCTGAAAGAGAACAATATATAAACAATAGGAAAACGTCGTTGCAAGGTACGATCTTTCCCGCGTACGATGCCGTAATCTGGTAAACTTTAACTGCTCGCAGATAGCGAAAAGTTGAAAAAAAATTGTAAAAACCACAGTCTTATATACATTTATATGAACTGTAGTACTGCATTGAGGACTGCTGGAATGCAGATTGTTGACGCGCGTTTGCCGGAGCATTACCGTGGTGATGACGTGGAACCATGTGAGCTGATCGTCAATGAACTTGTTTCAGCCGGTGTGACGACTTGTCGCGGTCGAATGTTGCGCGGTCATATGCCGTCTGCTGTCAGCGTGCCGTGGAACAGTGTCCTTGACCCATACTCAGGACAGATGCTTTCAAGGTGCATTGAGACCACATAAAACGTGTCTTGGTAGTGTAACGGTAAGGTGTCGGACTTAAGATCGTCGGCAGGCAGCTGAACCACCTAAGTACACTGTCAGTCAAAATTGTTTCGGCATAACTTTGTCAAATTTCCACCAACTTTGATAATTTTTGGTAAAAAGATGGCCAAGACAATATTATTCTGTACGGTGCACTCATTTACCACCTCACCTAATTAATGTCAACGCACTACCGTGTGAAACACATATGCTCCAAATCGTTACATTACGCCGCAATTATTTGTATCAGATGGCTCATTTTTGCATCATCAATTTGACAGAGGGTGCGACGTGGTTTAACAATTTTGAAGTATTAAATATTTTATGCTAAAACAGCAAAAAATAGAATAGCTGGCTGACAAGCTTAAAACACGTTTAATCGATGAGTGAATGCATTTTTAGTTGATCGTTGATTCTGCTATCAGTCGTTGGCGCTGCATCTAAGCCAATGCGTCTTTGCATGCGGAGCACACTTTGGCATAAATTGTAATTTGCCAGCGAGTTGTTATACAGACTTATAATTCTGTTAAATAATTTACATTTTAGTGTATTTTGTACCTAATCAACTCGTTACATCATTTACTTGAGACAAAAACTCAGCATTATGCAGCAATTTGACATAAATTAGGTGAGGTGAAAAATAAGTGCGCCTTAGCTAATTTCGTTGTCTTAGCCATCAACATGCCAAAAAGTATTAAAATTAGTTTAAAAATTTGACAAAGTTATGACAAAAACAATTTTGACTTTTTTCTGAGACACGGTGTATATAGGCCTAACCAACGCAAAGGTCAACAGTACTTAGCCTTTCATTCCAGCGGGGTAGGTAAATCGATTACTGGCCTGTCTGGTTGGGGTTAAGTCGGAGCGTGTTCATCTGTGTCGGGTGGCAGCTAACAGTGTGATCCCATATAGTAGGTGACGCTCCGTAGCTCTGTGATAGGTTTTCTATTAAAAGCTATACAACACCTTTACTTTTTCACATTTTGTGTTTGTAAGTGGCGTTCATTTCTGACTGAACGACGTAAAAATTGACGTAAATTTGAATTGCTTTGACCGTCTATTGTCTGTGTTAGTAGTGCGCGGCCATTATTATACTTTGCTGCAGTGAGTTACTAGAAGTTTAAGCAAACAGTGTCTCGTAAAAGCAAGTCTGTGTCAGGTTACGGTCCGAATAAAACCCTGATTATCAGTACTTCAGTACTAACATTACATTTTTTTTTGTTTTTTTTTTGTTTCAGATACTATCCGTCTTTCTTCAGCTGCTGCTTTTTAATGCGCGTACAGAGGGACGTAACTGAACTGAACTCAACTGACACGGTTTAGTTTTTGACGAACTGACCAATGAGCGAGCAGAACCAGCCTGTTAGTCATTGGTTGCCGTTAAACGGTGCCAACTGTAATGCATTAGGCCCTACTGCTTGCCCGTAGTCCAGTTCGTCAAAAACTAAACCATGTTAGATCAGTTCAGTTACGTCGCTCTGTTCGCGCCTATAATCTTCCCATGCAGTAAACATGCAATTTTGCGTTTTTTTCAACACAGACGTCGGCTGGCGGGCGTGTTTCAAACCGCAGGCGTGGACGTCCTGCGGCCACTGACAACGACGTCGTACGTCGGCACAGCTGCCTGCCTGGTGGCACTGGCTGCCGTCCACTGCGGCGCCAGGGACGTGGCCGTCTACACGGGGTCCTGGACCGAGTGGGCGCAGCTTGCCGACAGCAGACTGATCGTCTACGGAGAAGGTGGTTTAGCTGATGCACGAGGACTCTGTCCGCGTCAGTGGAACTCGCTGAAAACCGCTTTCATCGACGGCGTCATCGCCGGCATGCGCAGAAGCGCCACGAACTGCCACTTCGCTGACGAATAGACGTCGACGCTTGCAATAGTATACTCGTTTTTGGCCGAACGTTAGGTCGATCCTTGTCGTCTGTCTGTCGTCATCTGTAACGCATGTATTGTGGCTAAGCCGTACGTCATACGGGGTCGTCGACGGTACCGTTGGATAGGGCGATGACGAAACTCTATAGGCTGTAAATAGCAACCATGTCTCTTACTTTCTTTAGCAGCGGTTTGGCCGCAACTTTGAATGCAAAATTGCTGCCTGCAGTGAATCACCCATGTTCGCCGAATTACTGTATCATATCCTAGCGTTGATTGTAGCGTTCGATATAGCAGCGTCACCATAGCATGTATGGGACTGTATTTACTTTGAGAAATCGTTTTTACCGCGACCGTAAGTCATACGCTGGCCTTCGGATATAGACGGTACAGTCGGCTCACTCTAACAACAGCTGGACTTTTTGTCGTAGGCTACTAGATACCGCACTGCTAAAGAAAGTAAGCGAGTAAATACACAGTATGAACTTATACCACTCCGGACAGTGCAGCCGAAAGATTGGATCATTTGAAAACAATAGGCTGAATAGGCTACCAGTGCGAACTGAGTGTGGTTTAGTAATTATTGTGAATACTCTGATAGTCTAGATACTGGTAGGTCTATTTCGTTCAGCGGCAGTACAAGAAACGACGTTTTGCGATTAACACGAACTCGTAAAAATATATGACTTTCCTACATTTTGACTAATCTGCAGCCTTTATTGGTGTGCATGCGCGTTCTGACATGGTGGTTGTTAAGGAAAACACGTTGCCTAGCAACGGCTGCTATGCCGTGAACAGTGCACGTTGGCATAGCACTAAAAATGATCAGCATAAGCAGAAAGAAGTATAATTATTGTGCCAAGTTTCATGCCTGTATCACCATCTAAGCAATTTTTGCACCAGTCGCCTACACTGTCGTCTGAATGAACACGCCGCCGCTATTAATTTTGTGATTTTGTTGTTGTTAGCACATGATGTTGTAAATCTTACATATTTTGTATTATTGTTTTGTAGAGATGCTTAATGCATGCTATGAGATCGCTGTTAAAAGTTAAGTGTTGTTTTGTTATTTTTGGTCTGCACTTTTTGTGTTGTTAATCAAAATATCTAACTAGGCTATTCAAATTGGTTGTCGCTTGATGACTATCCTTGGCATATCCATTATACGTTTCGCGATACATTTTATAGTTGCCAGTAAGCTTTTTTAAACAGGCAAGGACTAACCATCATGGGTCTTACGCTAATTTAACCTTCGTCGGCTAAAAGCGTTGAAAACGGTGAGTTCTCACATCTCTTCCTCTTTTGTTTTTTTGTTCCTACTTAACACGGACAATCTTTTTGCATTGCGTTAGGTTAGACTGAACAACGTGCTTGATTGATGAATATGACGATGAAAAACTGCATCTGACGCTTAGTTTTGTCAGCAGCTCTATGCAGTATGCTTTTTATGGTAATTTTCTGTTCAATTAATGCTCAAAACAGTTCACCATAACATCGTGATCCGATTGTTTATCAATAGGCCTCTGCGCCAATTAGTCAGTAGCAGGAAACAAGCGACCAATAGCACGGATTCGAGTTGTAAAACTGCGAATCTGAGCTTTTCCTTTCCCGTCGATGTTCTTCGATCCATCGACGATAAGCTGGCGACTGTCTCTTGTCAGCATGAAAACGAGCTCTGGGTGGTGCACGAATCATGTACCACAATCGCTTGACAGCTGACATCTCCTGCATACACACGAGTGCGTCTTTATTTCACCATAAGATAGCAGTGAAAAACAATTTCTAACTAAACTTAACTAAGCATAACTAAAAAAATAAGGAAAATGTAACGCAAAGGCCAACTCAACTTCCTACTCTCCGTGGGACGGGAAATGAGTTGTAGCTTATGGGCTACGGGGTAAAGGCCTAGTGTGGCTGATTGGGGTGGTGATATGTCTGCTAGCTGCAAACCGCGGGACCAATTGTTCGTCAACACGGGTAATTAATGGATGGCAGCATAGTGCGCTGCGGTATCATAAGCTCATGCCAATCAGCTGCCACTTCCAAGACTGTAAAGCGCTTCTGGCCACGAGTTCGTCTCATGTAAGAGGTGCTATAGCAAGTAAGCCTACTAGACTTTATCTTTACCTTCAAGTCACGATGTAAGAGTCACAGCAACGTTAAGTATGGTTCAAAAACAAAGTCCACAGATAGTTCTGGCTGTTGATGAACCTCGGCAAGAATTTGTGCTTCCATGGCTAGCATGACACGCGCGTTTTATTAGGCCCCTAATCTTCTTATGTTGATTTAAACTAAACACAGAATGTTGTTAAAGGCGACGTTCTAAAATCACGTGCAAGAACACCAACTAACCTAGTCCACTGAAGGATTTTCGGCAAACAGTAGTTAGTTGGGCCTACAGTAAATAGACACAACAGTGTGAAAAGTAAAGAGATAGCAGCATAGCATAGTCCTAGGCATCGCGAAAGTTCACTCGGTTCATTCGATGAATGCGGAACAACGCTACACTTTGGCTCCGAAATGTAATATAGATCTACGCATCTCAAACATAGCAATTACAGCATACAACATAATAAAACACGAAAACGCACAGTATCAAAAAAACAACAACTTAATAGAATAAATGACAATACTGATGACTTGTATAATAATAGCTTACATCGATGTCGCCGTGAGGTGACCAGAGATTTTCATCGTCAATTGCTGTCGATCGTTTTCTCCGTTGTTCAGCAGCATGGTCAGCAGCAGACGTCAGCGGTGAGCTGTAGCAATGATAAGACATGACTGGCAGTAGGTACAGCATACAAACTACCCAGTGTTTAGTCAGATCCATCACTAGTGTAGATCCTCGCTACAACAGAGATATGTGCATTGTGCAGGTTATGTTAAGTTGCATCTTGATCATCAGCGCGGCGTCGCGGCGCCTGAACGGAACGGAAAATTGCAGTTCTCCTACAGGCATCACTGCAAATATCCGACAAGAGATCACGGTTGTTCAAAATTTCAATTGTGCGTTGAGCCTAAATTTCCCCAAATATAGGGCTTTCAGCCACAAATTTTGCATTTTAGACAGAATTTTTCGACAAGAAAAATGCTCTAACCATTTTCCGACAGCCCAAAATTTAGGGGGCTATTGCTCCCCGCGCCCCCTATAGCTAGCGACACCATTAATTAGCGCTTCAGAGACAATGACGGAAAAGTGTATTTCGAAATAGCTGTCAAAATAATTGTGCACGGCGTACCGGGCAGGACAAATCTCGAAAACGCATTTGAGTCGAGCCAGACATGGCAAGACGGCGTCAATTTTTTCAGCTGCTAATGACCGTTAACACGAACTCATTTTGGGCCTTTTTGCAAATTAATTATGTAGGCCTACTAAGGCCAATATGCGAATCATAAACGAACATAGAGGCCGCAAGCACTGAACTTTTTACATCAGCGGTGTCTAAATGTCAGCTAATCTAGCTAGACTGTTTAACATTAATAGACTAAATATTTACCGAAGAACGATGTTAGTAGCGCTATACCGGTAAAGACTTATTCTGAAGTTGTGAGAACGTCGTTAATTGCACGGCAACTGTTGCTGCAGTCACTCATCACTGAGCTGTTAGCGCTGCTAGTCTCAGCGACTCGGCGTACATCAGTCCATAGATGTAAAAAATCGTTTCAGGAAAAAAATTTTAAAAAAACGTTAAAAAACGTGGCAAGAATAAAAAACGTTTAAAAACGTTGAATAAAAAACGTTGGCCATAATGTGTTTAACTTCTTGCCAAATGCCTAATGCTGTAAGTGCAGTATAATTGGAATTATAGTTTAGATAGAGAGAACTTCATTTAATTTCAATTCAACCTTGCGATCATAAGACAATAGCATTAAACTAACTAGATATACTTGTTAAAAACATTTTAAGGAAGGAAGGGGACAGGAGGAAAAATTGCTCTTACCCCTTTCTTACTAAATTTTGGGCTGTGGAAAAATTGTCAAAAAATCTTGTTGTCGAAAAATTTTTTGTGCAAAAATGCAAAATTTTGCGCCGATAAAAACCATTCTGGGGAAATTTAGGAGCAAAATCAAAATGTTAAGCACTGAAAATCTCCTCTGCTGGAAATTTACACTTGTCTGTCGGAATTCTGTGGTCGGAAATTTAGGGTGCCTATCGAAAAAGTGCAACTTCCTGGCCGCCGCCTACTTTTTCTTAACCCAAGACGCTACACTGCTACAGAAACATCGTGCGAATAAATAAATAAATAAGCCTATAAGCTTAGTCAATGCGGGTGTGATAACGACCCGAGATAGAACTGCATAGAACTGTATAGAAAAGTGCAGCATAGAGCGTCATAGGTTCTTCCACAAAGTGATAGGCCTTTAGAAAAAGTTAAAAGTGCTTACAAATACAAAGAAGAACAATTACAGTTCGAAATGGCCAGATACAGAGAGTGAGTTGACATCTGCTGTTCTGTAGGGGGGAGGAGGAGCTATAACATATCGAGGACAAAACCCAATGGATTTCAATCTTGGTATGTGCGGTGCCCGGGTGTCAATTTCAATCCTCGTAGCGACTAGGGTGATATTTTTAAAGTCACCGTATTGCAAATACACTGGTACGCGTAGCCTACATCCCAGCAAAAGAATGTGGATTCCAATATCTGATCCAGTTATGACAAAACAATGACGCCGATTTTTTTGTACTGTACATGCAGTTAAACGCATGTTTCTGCCGATACGACCGTCGTCTGCACTTCAAACAACAACAGCTATAGAGAGTTCAGTGTTAATAGCTTCATTTGCTGTCGAGCAATAGGCTACAGTAGCAATTCACTGCATGGGCTCAGCTACAGAACAATGACGTAGCCTACACGGCGATCGCTCCGTCAATGCATCGGCTTTGCGTCGCGACTTTCTCGCTCGTTTTTGTCGGTCACTAAAGACAAGCTCACAGACAGAGGCACAGGTGCGCACGCGACGACGCACTCAATGCAGCTCTCAACTTGTATCTCCTATAGCGGCCAACCACAAACAAACAATAGGCAAGCTGATTAATTTCGCCGCAACGAGCTTAGTTGCTATTTGTCGTGACGACTGTAGCCCGTAACGCGTGACGATTGGAACAGGATACGCAGTGGCTTCTATCCCCCAAATTTGGAATCGAAATCGGGCGCAACTTCCCTCCAGTTTTGGGCTTAGGTCCCCCAATTTTTGATTCCACTTTCCCCTCAATTTTGGGCTTCTTCCCCACTCTAGGAAAAACGTTTTGTCAAGAGTGTAGATTAAAAAATAGAGGAGAAAGTAAAAAATAAGAGGAGTTTAATTAAGGGTGTAGATTGCCCAGTGAAAAATAGGGGCGAAGTTATGATAAAGGTGTAGATTAGAATAAGGTGAAAGTTTTGTTGAGTTTAAATTGCCCAGTAAAAATAGAGGAAGTTTCGTTAAGACTGTAGATTGAAAATTAGGAAAAAATGAAAAATAAGAGGAGTTTTGATCTACAACCTTAATAAGACTTCGCCTTATTTTTCACAAGGCACAAGCTGTGCCCACCAAGTATAGAGATAGAAGCCACTGGCGATACGCCTCCTCGCCAGCGTTGTCCGTGATAAGAGTGACAATATGCAGCGATGAAAGGCTAAAAGTAAGTAGGATATATAATTATAAGGTGACGTAGCTATTATGTTGGGGACCAGTGGCAACGCCACCACGGGGGTGCGACCATTTCCAGTGATAAAAATCACTCAGGGATTACAGAAATGATGAAGCACTTAAAGGGATTATTTCAAACGCTACTCGAATGACAAAAGACAGATCTTGGCTTTGCTAAATTGCACTTCAGCTGTACAGATGACAATTTACGACTTAATTTGATAAAATAACACCAGCGCCACCTGGTCAACAACGGCAGAAACTGTCAGCATAGAGTGTCACAGACCTACTAATTCCAACACAGCAGTCACATAACTTGACTACAAACAAATAACTTGACTGCAGTCTGCACACGTACGGTATTTATATACAACTCTACTACGATTGCGGTACAGCAATGGAGTATGCCAACGACCTTTACTATACTCTGCAAATGTGAGTAAAAAGTACAACCGCAAGAATAAACAATACAGCAACACAACTATCGAGTCGACGCTGTAGCAAATTCAAAAAACTGTGGAAAGGGGTACCAGTAAGGGGGGAAGCGGAGAAGAGACAATGAAGACGTCAAGACACAGGGTCGAGGTGCCATAAGCGCCGAGGGCCGAGAGTGAGGCCCGAAGGGGGGGAAAACCCAAAACCCATCACCAATGAGGTGGTCTCAGGAAAAAAAGCTGTGCTCTCTTCTCAAAAATTTTTAACAGTTTTTTTTCACGGAAATAATTCATTGTGTGCAAACGTTTTACCAGGCTATAAAACGCATCCATCAGTCACTTCCACTCTCAAACTCCGCCCCCCCTGAATTCACCACCGAGTCGATGTCTTGTCTGTTGGTCCACCCTTCCCACAGTTCTGCTTATAACTCAAAAACAAATTAAAAATACACGAAAACCAAAACAAGTGTTCCTAATTTTCAGTTCAAAACGACAAAAAGTTCAGCGTTAAGCTTAGGGCTGTGCAGCTCCAGGCAAACGGTTGCATGATATGTCGGCAGTGGACTGACACTTTTCTAGTTACCACCGGACGCGTTATCAACTTGTTAAGCAAGACATCAATGGATTATATTCTGCTTGGAAAAAAATCCTAATGAAACAGCGAGACAATATCAGTAAATAATTCACAACAATACAACAACAGTGCAGTCAGACTGAACTTATCCGTGATAGCACGTACGAAGACGATGCACAGAACAGACTAAAGTCACGTACAGAGCGATCTAACTGAACTGAACTGATATGGTTTGGATTTTGACGAACTAACTAATAGGCAAGCAGTAGGCCTAATGGGCTACAGTAGGCATGGTGACGGTGACTACGTGACTACGCGCATGTACGTGGCGACCAATGACCAATGGGCTCACCCTGCCTGCCCATTGGTCAGTTTGTAAACCGTGTCAGTTCAGTTCAGTTCAGTTAGGTCGCTCTGTAAATGCCTTAACAGTTGCTATCATAAATGTCACGTCTGTTTCTTGATCAGCCCGTTACAGATCCAGACAGTGAGCTCGGTGATTGCCGGCGGGAGACAGCAGAAGCCAAAGACGAACCAGAACCGCGACGAGCACCAACCGTTGAACAGATAGAACGACAACAGAATGACGCCGGCAAAGTGACACAACATCGCTAGACCACAGAGCAGTCGTGGAGCACAACAGCACAGTGGCGAGCAACAAGCAAAAAGTTAATTAAATTAATAGTTAGCAACTACTGTTGCAATATAGTTAACTTAACTAATAAATTTGAATTAAAAGTTTTTCCAACCAATTTGCTACTTTCTTTGGGGGGAGGAGTGGGGGAAAATCGGTGCAACACTGCCAACAAATTGCTTCATTTTTCAAAATATTTTACAAGAGAATGTAGCAACATCTTTTACACGTGGTGAGAAGTTTAATGATAGTCTTGTGCCAAATTTTCTCCCAAGTCTATTAGTGAAAGAACTTAAAAGCTCGTTCACAGTTTGGCAAGGATTATGAAAAATAATGCAAAGTATTAGTGTCATCACATTCATTCTGCAAAGTGGTGTTTCATTTCCACCGTAGACAATCCCACGTCAAAAAATATCTTCCTTATCATCTCCTTCATGTCTGCCTTTATCTTCATCCCATCACAGACTGTCATGAAGATTTATGCCAAAACTGGAATAATGTATTTGAGAAACAAAAAACCACAAAGGATACAGAATAAGTTCTGCCACTGATTTGTGACAGAAAACGCCCATATGAATGAGATGAATTCCAGCAGAAACAGAACAAATGACATTACAGTGGCAACGATAATTCTGCAACAGAACAAGCAATTGTATTTATACACATGCAATCTAAAACAGGCATCCACAAGTTAATATCAATGAATGATCCAACAATTTTTCCGAAACAAAAACCAGCAATAACAACCGAAAAAACGTAACTTTAAGAAAATTAGTAACTAATCAATATTTAAATTTAACAATGTCTTTATATAAGTAAGTAGATGGTAAAGCTCTTTATAGCACACAGTATCATCCAGTGGCCGAATCTGAGACACTTGTGTGAGCTGCTAGCAGTACTAAAAGCCTGCTCAATGCAGTAGGTTTTAAGAAGATGTGAGGACAAACTAATGGTAACCTGGCATAGTGGTAACGTGTTTCATCCAAGCAACAAAGTTACTCTACGCCAGGCTGAGTTAGTACTTGGATAGGTGACTGCTTGCGGGCAGGTAAACCATCTCGGTATGTAACCAGCTGCCTAGGTCAACTCAGCCTTCCATCCCTCCAAGGTAAGTAATCGAGTACCAGCCTAACCCTACCTACCTAACGTGTGTCAGGTAACACTGTGTGATCCCATACGGCAGGTGACGCTCCGTAGCTTTGAGATGGGCTTCCCATTAAGAGCTATATCACCACCTTTAACCTTTAATGATTGGAGTGATTTCCAAACTGAGAAGCAGCAAAGCAAAAACCACAGAAAACAAAGATTGTACGAATGCAAGAAAAGAGTTGACAACAGACTGGTGCTGGAAAAGCATAACTGAAGGCAGTACAGCGATGTGGTAGTTGAGAAAACAGCAGAGGTACATGGGCCGAGAAGAGCTAAAAGTCTTGTGAGTTAGTGTGGTAAGTTAAGTCAAAATTTATATGTGATAACTTATGAGTTACCAGTATTTACAGACTATAAGTACAAAACATAAACAAACCTAGTTTGGTAAACTAAAAAGGTGAATAGAAGCAATCTGCTCAAAAATGACAAAGTGCTGCCAAGTGAAAAGCTTATTAAAACAACCATGATTATTTACTTAAATTAGAAGTACCTAAAACAATTGAAGTGTTGAAATTAATTTCAGCTAAAATTAACTGATGAATTTTAAGTTATTTTCTGTGCAATAGGTAAATAAATATAGTCAACCAATAAGTGGAGATTATGATCTTTCAGCACAGCACTTTCTCAGAAATAAGTTTACTTACTGTATATCCAAAGAGTCATATTCCAACTGTACGTAGCTTTTTCGCAAGCACGCCAATACACTATCATCCTATCAGTTATCACAAAATAAACAGCACTGAAATGACATAACTTTTTGTTACTAATTTATGCAAAATACTAAATACATGTACAAATATTTAATCTAAAAATGAATTAAGATACTTAGACAATAAAAATGCACTAAAGCAAGCTGTCAAACAACAGACACTGCATAGTATGAAAAATCATAAAATGTCACAGCAGAATCATTTTATGACCATCAAGAAATGACTTACCAGTAAACTAAACATTTACAACTTCTATATTGCACAACTAAACTACTGACAAAGTAATGCATTCACACAGATACAATATAAACACAAGACACTGGATCAAACTGGAGTTAATAATAAAATTAATAATAACAACAAATGTCCCATCAGCTGTAAAAAAATTCTTATATCTGGATAATTGATTGTACAAAAAGCTATATCTGCTACGCGGCAGCCACGTTTTCCACGTTTCTGACAAATTTTTATGAATACTGCGGCCGTACGCGTTTCTGCTTGCTGAAAGTATGACTGCGTTCTAGTCTGTGGTTTCTGGAGTATGAAGGTTCATGTTGTTTTCTGGCTGACCGAGCCCTCATGGAATATACCGCCTGGAAAACTTGCTTTGTGCTCATATCTAGATAGACTGTTAGCCGCAGCCTTGTTCTGTGTGTCCTACATATTCAGCTATGCGTGACCAGGTCTACAGTCATGATCAGGTGCTGGGGCTATGGCCGCAAGCCAAGTACAGCTTTGCTGATGTCACTCGCTGCCAGGTGTGGTCTGCGGGGCTTGAATGTGAGAGGTCTAGGCCCCGCGACTGTTGTGGAGGTCAACACCAACATGCAGCCGCCGCCCATCCATCAGCTGATCGACAACTTGACATCGTCTTGCCACTGTTTGCTGGACGACTTGCGACGTTTGCCTGACATGCCATCCAGATGTGGATTGTGTGTGATGCTGCTGTCTTGGCAGCCGTTTTTTCTGCATGTCTTGGGGACGTTCATCAGGCCACACACTGTCATGGTTTCCAGACAGTCATACATAGTTTGTCAAGACTTGTGGTTCTATTTGTGGACCTTGAGGTTTATTACTTAGGCCACATTAACAAATTTCCATGTAATGTAATGTAGCGTGATGTAATGGTTACAAAGAACTTTAAGCATTATGCAGAAATGCTACAAACACACAAGAACAATAAACCATAAACCGGTTAAAATGTACTTACGCGTGCCATGATTGCAACAATGGTTAGAATCAGATGGAAAACACAGATGAGAAACCGCGCTGGTATCAACCCAGTCAAATACATTGCAGACCTTGTGGTAAGCAGCCTTTACAGTACTGAGTTATCACATCAGTATAGCCAGCGACAGCTGCAAGATACAGACGTCAGATACACCATGCATGTAAACAAACAAACACCTTAATTACAGACTGCATCTTCAAGGATTCACAACATCTAGCATGACTTATCAACACTCATTACTCGTTCACTTACAATGCCTTTGCATGTGTTTGACAATCAGCATACCAGAATGGAGCAAATAAACACAAAAAGAGCTGTTGGGTCATGAGGGGGCTTTCTCTGGCACTTGCATGGTGGCCCCTAACGGCCTTCAGAATTTTTGGGGTGTGAGCCCTCAAAAACTTGTACCTAAGTGGTCATGCCCACCTTATGGCCTGTCATGTGGCAAAGTTTCATGGTGGTAGTGCCTTTACCTTAAAAGCTACAGACAATTTTAAGCCAATTTTTGAACCCCATTAAAAAATTATAAGGGGGACCCCATTGTAGCATAACAACACCCAACGTGTAATAATGGCAGTAGAATCTGAGATGATCAGATGCTGAATGCTATCAAAAAAGAGCCTTACAAATGAATGTTTGTAAATGAATGAATGTTTGTAAATGTTTGTAAATGTTTGTAAATGAATGAATGTTTCTCATCTGTGTCTCATCTGTGTAATGATCTAAACTTAAGTTTAGAAATAAGATTAGCCTTAACGTCAGGATTAGGGTTAATGTTAGAAATGCAGGTACTACCCTGAAGTAGGATACCCAATATGATGTACATCAGCAGACTTTTCAGACTGTTTCCTACTTGTTTTTCACGTTTTTTTGCATGAATGTTTTAGTTTAAGGTTAGGGTCAGGCTTGGGGTTAGGGATAGGGTTAGTGTCAAGGGTAGGTCTAGGGTCAGGCCAGAATTGGAAAGGTAAATAAATGGTCAATTGTTTTTTTCCATAATCTCATTACTAATAATACATACAATCTTGAATTGATCGGTCGATCATGTTTATTCGCACAATTGTTATCGAAAATGTAAACAAAAAATGGCCGCCAAGTGGCATGTTAGTGCTGCGTTGCAAACTTATAATATTAAAGTATTGAAGGTTTACCGTTTATCAAGTCAATCGCTTCCAAAATAACTGCATGGTTCACCATTAAAACATCAAAACTAAATGTAAAATGCATTATGAGTCTGCTGAGATACGTCATGTTGCTTAATCAAAGTATTCTACTTTGAGATGGACCAGAAATGCAGTTAAGACTAGTTTGGGAGTTTGGACAGCACTCCTCAGTCACATATGACAATTGCCGATAGAACTGATGTGGGCCAAGGGTTATCAACCTGTCCACGAATCATTGCATTATAAGTTACTTTGTTTTTTTGTTACTTAGTTTTTTTCTTTTTTTTCTGTCCCTGTCTATCTTTTCTGATGTTCTTGTCTGCTCTTGTGGCGAACAAACATATATATTACATTACGTGATCGGCGTTTTAGGCGTTGCTAAGAGTATTTTTTACTGGTTACTAAAATTTAATACCAAACGGTCGCAAAAAACTAGGTTTTAGGATTTTTTTAGATTTATTCATTTTTCACTAAGGTACAAAAATTAGAGTTAGGTTAGGGTTTAGGGTTAGGTTTAAGGGTTAGGGTTAGTCTTAGTGATTATGTCTGGTCATATTAGTGTTTTATTAAGGTACTGTTAATTAGGGTTAAGGTTAGAGTTGAGGTTAGGGTTTAGGGTTAGGTTTAGTGGGTTTAGGGTTCAGGGTTAGGGTTGTGGTTAAGCTTAGTATTGGAATTTGTCTTTCCTAGCTAATTCAGCATAAACAGAAAATTCATCAGCTTTGCTGAACTATAAAAAAATCTTAACTGAACACTGATTTTTTAACAGAACATGTATAAACTTTAAAAAATGCATATATGTAAAAAAACGCTTTTTGAATCATTAAAATTTGAGAACAGGTTGATAACCTTTTACCCTGATGTGGTGTCTGGCATTTTTCGCCACTTTGCCGTTTCGCCCCCTGACTCATTCGTCTCCTGGATTTTTCGTCCCCTGGCTGATTCGCCCCCACACTGACGATTAGCCCCTTGGGCAAAAAAAGCCATAATTAGCTGACGTAGTGCTTCCAGAAACTGCCGCGCAAAACACTTACTTAAAAGCACACAATACAGACTACGAAATTAAATGTTTAAAAACGCAGTGCATGAAATAGAAGCAACATCTAAATTTCAAAACACTAAATAGCTGTTTGTTTACATTGGTATCTACGTGACGCATAGAATATTTATTCTCTACTAGGGCTGGGCTAACCAATTTATGCGTACGAGTACTAAGTAGTAAGTAGTAATCGTATCATAATAGTGAAGTAAGGCTGAAGCGTTTCTGCATAATCCGTATCTTTTCGGCATTAGTTATACAACTTAAATGAAAAAAGCGAGGCTACTTGTCTTACATTGTTAATATTGGCCTACCCTCTACTTTAAACACTCCTATTAGCAGTTAAGGCCTTATAATTATAAAAAAAAAACGTTTTGATCAGACCGTTTTAGATCAGATCTAGCATCAATGTCGTCCACTCCAGAGGACAATGACAGCCGTATCTAGTCTGGCTAATCAGACCGCAACTTATCTAAATCTGTTTCGAAGCAATCAACATATAACTGTCGAGTACATATTAATCAATAACAAATTACACAAATCAACTATTTAACAGTGATGTGTCCTCGAGGACTTGTCCTCGTCCTTGAGTCGCCTCGAAGACAAAAAGCAATAAGCTTGTCTTCAACTTTCAAGTCCTTGGAATTGAGATAAAGTCCTTGGCTAAGACTTTCATAATTATGTTCAATAATCATTTATCACAGACAGTTTGAACACAAAACTGAAAAGGTGTTGAACATTAAAGTAAACAAATGCTTTATACACACTCTTCTTCACACCATCTATATTTAAACCAATTTCAAGCAACATGTCTGTAAGACAAAAATATTGCCAACACTGTTCTTTTTGTCTGCTGTTTGCAGCTCCTAAATATCAAGCAAAAACCACGGTGGTTGATGCAATTGGTAAATTCAGATCATACATAAAGAACAAATTGCAATATTAAAGTAGGTATCTGTAGGACAAATATTGACATCTCAAATTCACACATCACTTATGCTGACAGAAACAATAAAATAGTAGGCCTACTGAAAATTCTGACAAATTTATGATCCAAAACAGTTGCGGCAACCAACCAATATATATTGTTATTTTATTACATTTTTATTTCTTAACACTGAAGAAAACATTACATGCCTACATTTGACGACGGATACAAAGTACGATGCTGTTTATCATTTCATTCAAATATCAACATTTAACTGCAAAAATTTAAGCCACATAATTTTGAAAAAAGTCTACTTGTGAATTTGTCTTGCATTTGTGTAGAACATATTCAAAATATTTCTTATTAGTTGCTGCTGGGGACCCCCAACAGCAGTGGCTGGAGTCCATGCATGTTTATTTATTTATTTATTTATCATTAAGCAGCCTTATGTGTGTGTGTCTGGATGACCATCAGTCTCACATCATTTCTAATGAACTTGAATACTTATCTCCAAAATGTCTGAATGGACTTTGATAAAACAAATTCCAGATGTGCCCCCAAGAACCAATGACCACATTTTGCTGCCAGAATTACATTCAGATCCAGGCTTCCTGAATCCAGATCAGAAACTGTTTATTTCCATCCACTCGATGGAATCGCTTTTGTTTCAGGGTGACTGACAAGTCTCTATTTCCACGAGTATGTTTCTACCCGATGGAGTGTTGTAAGTGCCTGTAATCTCACTCCGCTCAAGTGTGACGACTGATAGTGTCTCGCGTTTGTAATCACACGCGTATGCAGGCAAAACACGCCGTTGATCACAACCATGAAATAAGTAAGTTTCAACAAGAAACAGATGCACTATGTAAGTGTAACGAGGCATAATACGCTGTAGACTGTGTTGAGACCCACAGGTAACACGCTCGGAATGGCATAAGCTAAACGCCATGTTCAAAGTGGATGATAAAAGTCACGCAACAGTTCAATCTGCTTCACAAAATCACGACGAGTCGACGTCATCTTCAGCTGCTGTGGTCTGCTCTGTCAACTCCGACTTTTCTTTAGATGCTAAAAAATCAATTTACAACATCAAAATGTTAACTACTGCCAAAAAAACTGTAAACACACTCCCAACTAAAATTTGATGCCATTTACACAATAATGTGGACATGGAATCAACTGCTCAAGGCCACATTACATGCTTTTACAGTAGGGGATTTTATTGAGAGTTTTCGGGTTTCACATATTTAACATGTTTCATCTTTTTTTCTTACGTAGCTTTTCCATTTTTTACGCGCGAGAGCTAGCATAGCATAGTGCGTATTAGCTAAGGTAATTCTGTCTTGGTGTCTGTCACAACCCGGTACCGATCGGAGCCCAGGTGAGATAGAGACTTCTGGTTTTCACCATATGATAGCTTAGAACTTAGAACCTCTGCATTTTGCGACAAAATTTCATGCCACTGGGCGAAGGGGGTCCCTACGAATGAGAGGGAGAAAGAGGGCACACCCTTTAAAAGCATTATTTCACCGTTATTGGCTCTTCTAACGTGAAAATGATTGCAGATAGGCACAGACATGCTGCTTATCATAACAAGAGCTGGCAACGAGCTTCTTAGAAATGTCAACATTGATGACCTTAAACCCCCGAAATAGGGGATTTTGGTGAATTTTTTCGTGATTTCAGGCTGCGACACGCACTTCAAGAGTGAATTGCGCCAAAATGGCTGGAGGTAGACCAAAACAACCCGCATATGAAATTTTCAGCATCTAGGTTCAAGGAGGCACAGACATGCTGCTTAACATAACAAGCACTGGCAACGGGCTTCTTAGGATTGTCAACACTGATTGACCTTGAACACTAAAAATAAGGGGTTTTAGTGATTTTTTGGCAATTTTTGGCTGCTAAAGAGTGAATTGCAACGAAATGGATGGAGATAGACCAAGATTACCTGCGAACAAGAACTGCTATAGTCTCTCGCGCGTCTCATGAGCATTAGCTCAGATTTCTTGTTTCCATTAACAACTAAGACCTGTGTAATTGTTATCTACTATACTCATGTGCCATAGTCCTAAGTCAATGGAAATGTTGCAGCAGATTCCAGATTACAGACAGTCTACTTACTGCTGACATTAGGCATAAACTTGCATTTTACACCAACTGCAGATCACCACAAGCTAATGACAAATCCGAAACTTTTAAACACACTAAAAATGCCAAGCCAATACAAAAACAAATGTCTAAATCAGCTCAACTTTCTCAGCAACCATGCTATTTCATAATACTTACAGTACATGAAAGCTTATAATTTTATAAAGTCAAGCGATTAACTACTAAATTAATTAAGACATAAATATACTCTAAGTTCTACCCAAATGTACTTTTCAAAATCACCAGCGGCAAAACATCAAACGTTACCCTGAGCTGGCAATTTGTTACTGAATTTCTTCAATTTACAAACGAAGAAACCATCAAAATTTTCCACATGCGGGTAAAACCGTCTCGTCTGCTTGAGACTTGGGTGCAACCGATGCTCACGAAACCTACACGCAAGCAATCATCGCTGCAAATATTCGTACAATCACGAACCACGCAAGAACACAATAGTAACTAAATTGCAGTGCTTTTGAGTACAAAATGTGCTGAACATAACGGACTATTTTCAGCATCAGTGCCGACAGTTCTGATCACTGAGCAGGTGTGACTCCGTTGGATGGAAAATAACACACAGTCTGGAGAAAATGCTGCACTAACAATTTCAAAAAGGCAACTGGTGGCACACAAACTAATTAAATATAAAGTAATTCGATCATAATTGGCCAGTTAATAGCAGTAGTACTCGTAGTTCCTAGACAGACGTCAGAAAAAAGTATCTTATCTTGCAGTAGCAGCAGCAGCAGTTAATCAACTGCGGATACCTTAAAAGAAAAAAAAACAATCCGGTATGCCTTTTCAATCACATAATATCTTACAAGAATAATGAGATAATGTCCTGTTTATTCTTAGTGGTTCATTAAAAGCTTGTGATAACATGTCCATAGCTTTGAGCTAAGTAGGCCTACCCACAGAAGCACCTGATGCAAAGATCAGTCAATATACCTGACAAATCCTTCAGTGCCAAGCATGAGACCCGTCGCCACCACTTTGACGTTTCGCTTCTTCAAGGCATAGTCTATAACAAGCTCATTCTCTTCCACCTATAAATACAAGACACTCCAACAATAAATATTACGCTCTCAGCCTCAAATACTAAAACGCTGTTCAGTCATGAAAATTTCATAACAAAACCACTCACAAGATCATTTTTTCAAATACTACAAAGCTCTAAGCAAAAACAAAAACACAGTGACTGCAGTGACATGAATAAGCATGGGGGATCCGGTTTATTAACTAGCAAATAAATACCCGGTATAAAATATTCAGCTTGACAATCGAAAGGACAGACTAAGGTGGCTTATAGACACAAGAAAAATAAAATAACATAGACTGTCATTAATGTAATAAATGAAAAAATCAAAGCAACGGGATGCCAACAGAAAAGTGAATGTAAATACACTTCATCAAATTCAGGCATTTTGTGGGAACGAAAAATTTGCCGAACAGGAAAATATTTTTCTTTGGCAATTACGATTGCTAGCTATAGATCAAAATTAACAATCAATTCGTCACTGACCTTTGCGAAATTAACCATTAGAAAACTATAATCGTTACCAGCTCTGATAAACAAATTTACCAGTTTTAAGCAAACAGTGCAAAGACCAAGACTGCAACTTGCCAGAATGGAACAGGTGGAATACACGATATATGCCCCAGTTGTGGATCGGGCATCACAGCAGTCGATGGCTGCAAGCAACAACTCTTTCTGCAGATGAGAACACCGATGTATATCCTTGTCATCCTGTATACATGAGAGATAGCACAGATTACATGTCATTGTTAGAAATGCTGACAGCATCAGCCTGAAAGGACAAGAGTTCAGAAAAGACATAGACAGCAAGTCAAAGAGATCCAGCCTTGAAATTTGCCTTGCAAGACCATCGCCTTAGCCTTGCCTTCTAATTACCTGTAATATATGTGCTCTGAGTTTATGGCATTTGTACAAGGGTTGTTCGATAAATAAGTTTATAAAGTGGCGCCATTCCATTAAGTCTTAAAATTTAAAAAATCCAAAACACACGCTTTGTGGGAATTTTCATTGTGAGGATTAGTTTTGAAACAATGACGTCACTGTGGCATCATTTATGAACATTAGATATAGCGACGGTGCCATTGAAATCATCTTGTAATGAACAGTGTGCCGTTATTGTTTTTTTGTGGGCAAAAAGACTTGACGCAACTCAGATTCATTCTCAAATGCATCCAGTATATGGCGACAAATGTTTTACGAAGCCAATAGCACACGTTTGGTGTAGGAAAATGCTAATGCTAGGTGGGAGAAATTTGCATTGGATACCTAGGTGCAATAAGTCATTCATCAGTGCTTTGAACAGCAGCCAACATCTTTTTTGCATCGGGCATTCAGAAACTTGTTGACACAGGGGACAAATGTTTGAATGAATTTGGACGACATATTGAAAAATGAAATGCCAATGTTTAGCATTTAAAAAGGCAACATTGACTTAAATTTATTCATCTTTTTTCTTGCTCCTGTATGCTGTTTGACATGTTTGTCACTTCTCAGTGGTGATAGATTACTGGTGGGGAAAATAATACACAAATAGACTGTGTTCTAGGCTCTATCAACAGGTGACGTCACAATAGTGATGCCATCATCCACAAAATTTCCACATACGTTCGGATAGAAATTCTCTACAAAACATATATTTCGGATTCTCCCTATTTTAAGAATTAATGGAATAGCACAATTTTGTAAACTTATTTATCGAACAACCCTCGTATATACACTTTGTTACGTCACCGCGACTGTGCAAGACTATGGGCTAAGTATTTAAACATGTAGCCATGATTTGGTGCATAAAGGTTATTAGAGAGCCCATCTTTAGACTCCATTACTTAAGTTGTTTTTGATGGCCTAACGGTTTTGGTTATTTCACAGATGCGTACATTATGAATACGCTAATTTCATGCCCAGGCCTACGATGGTCTGAGTGCGGTAGCTGTTAGTAAAGACGTTCTAATTTCTGCTGATGGCACAGCAGACAAAAACTTCGAAAGAGTTTTGTTTTGTTGTACTGAGATTGAAGTCAGAACGTTATAAACGTTATTAGAATGAAATTAGCATATTTATAATATACATATATCTATGGGCCTGCCTAAAGCATTAGACCCCGGTAGACCATCAAAAACACAGCTGTAATGGCCACGGTTTTAGCCTGGAAGGCCGTTCGCCTTGGCCTCAAAGATTACTGGCCTCAAACGGATCCATCTCTCAATAAATAATGTTATCACTAGACAATACCACTGCCACTCAAATATCATACACTGTATCCCAAAAAAACGTTCCACTTTGTGTTTGTCTTTATCGTTGCCAAATATTAACCGATTTTCAAAATTCTGTTACTGATACATTCTGTGGACAAGTAGCAATAAAGTGATTATTGAATATCCCACCACACGTTAACTATGTCACTACACTACCTTGTGAAATGTAAATGCAAGAAAAAGCAAGTGTGTTGGTAAACAAAATACACTTCCAGCCAAAAATGCAGTGAACAATCTGTACTATGCTAGACTTTTTAGATCTGTGTCTCTGGATATCTGGCATACTGAACAATATGTTTGTTTCTGGCCTTTGTGGTTTAGCAAGCCTACCATTTCATCCACATTCTAATTTCTCATTTCATCCATTCTCTTTAGTACATGTATGCTTCAGTCTGCCGGTCTCATGCCGTTGATCGGTGCTGCATGTTTCCCAAATCTCTGTCAACAACATTTCCACTCTTTTTGCCGTTGGAGTTCATCTTCAAAAATTTTGCCAGTATTCTCTGAAAACTGTATTTTTTGAACTGGTACAAGTTCTTAATCTGAGCCTTGTCTCCACTGCTAAATGGCACATTACATCACCGTTATATCGTCAGTGCATTAAAAATTATTATTTTTACGACAATAGCATCTGCTTTTGTTCACAAACATCAGAAATGTATATAAAACTAAACATAATTAATTTTTGTACAAAAATTAATGAAAATTGTTTCAGAATATGATTTGTTTGCATATGTATTATAGCGATTTTGGTAATTTTTGAAAATTTATGTTTCACATAGTAGTGTAGCAACACAGTTAAAATGTGGTGGGATATTTAACAACCACTTTGTTGCTAATTGTCCACAGTATGTGCCAGTAGAAAATGTCGAAAATCAGTTAATATTTGGCGAAGATATGAAAAAGACAAGTGGGACGTTCTTTTGGAACACACTGTACATTTACATTTCAAACAAACTATGTCAAACATAACTCGCAACAGATAGTCTTTTTTATATTCACTAAGAGAATTATACCAGCACAAAGAAATGAAACGAAAAATACCTTGTTAGTTTTAACTGCAGGGTCCTTTGATATAACGCCCGTGCCACTGCAAGGTGCATCCAATAAAACTCGGTCAAAATCATGAACAATCTGCATTATAAACAAACACACGACTGACTGGGATTAACAATATTAAATGCAGAGTACTGATAATGCAACTACTTAAAAATCGCAGAATCACAAAACAGCTGTGAAAATAACATTATTTGAAAATGAGTTGTCACACATAATCACTGTAACCATGAGAAAAATACTAAGAAAAACATAACTACAATGTAAAAAAATTCACCACAATTCTGTATCATTTCTTAGTATATATTTTATAAACTTATTTACAGTACTTGATAGTAATAGCCAATGAAATAAATTAGATCAATTACTGTCCTACCTTCGGAAGCTTTCGTCCATCGTATGTTGATACAACACAGTTGACAATTCCCATACGATGTATATTGCCAACGATCGCCTTCGCACGTTCCACGCTTGCATCATTTGCAAACAGAGTTCCGTTGTTACTCATCAACTGTGCTGAAACATGCACAAAAATAGACATTTCATGTAAACTCAATGAACAATATAAAAACACAATCTCAAACATTACAGATGAAAAGGCACGTATAGCTCTTTGAGAAAAACCATAACCATCAGCAAATATATTGGTCTTTTTATCAAGTACACCTGATGTCACCTGCCATATGGAATCACACAGTGTTACCTGCCACCCGACACAAGTGAATGCGCCCCGCCTTAACCCCAGTGAGATAGGCCAGTACTCAATTTACCTACCCCGGAGAAATAGAAGGCTGAGTTGACCTTGGTGTTGGTTATATACTCCGATGGTTCACCTATCGGTAAATGGTCAGCCATTCAAGTAGTAACTGCTTGCTATCGACCCAACCTTTCGATACACCACCAAGCAATATTAAACTTCAGTGCTGTTTGCTACATTACATTAGAAATTTTTAATGTGGCCTAAGAAAACAAGAAATTCGAGCTAATGCTCACGAGACACGTGAAAGCCTATTGCAGTTCCGGTTCAGTAGTTTAGCTAAAAATTGCAGGTGTTCTCGCTAAGTTAATATACAAATACCAAATTCTCTATCTGGATAGCATAACAATAGTTCCGTGGCGCCACCTCGTGAATGATATAAACTTTGTGTCGCAGCCCGAAATTGCCCAAAAAATTCATAAAACTCCCTATTTTGGCATCCAAGGTCATTGAATTCGGCGCCAATCGAGAACATTTCTGCCATTTCTTCACATGTTTGCTAACATTCAATCACATTAATATATCAGCAACAAAAGAAACCACAAAACCAAAGAACATTGGCACACCTACTCATTTAAATAAACATGCAGCAGTACAAATCGTACCGATGTAAGTGGCTTTGCCGCCGGGCGCTGCAGCCATGTCAAGCACTTTCTCACCTGGCTGTGGTGCAAGAGCCATGACTGGCATGAAGCTAGAGGCTCCCTGCAGCATGTAGTGACCAGCCAGATACTCCGGGGTAGCACCTGGCGACATCCACATTCTAATATGGAAAGAAACAACGAAGAACAACAGATGGTAACTGCAAACTTTAAACTCCCAAAAAGTGGAAAATAGAAGACTATATTTTAGAAAACAGAAAATAGAGCATCGGAAAGTAGATTATATTTATTATGTGAGTTTTACAGTAAGAAACACAATCAGAGGCTTCAGTGCAATGAAAATACTGTCACAAAAATTTCCAAAACTTTTTCTTCTAAAGACCAGCCGTTAAAAATGAAGGCAAACCAGCCATAGTCAATAACGCCACAACTCAGATATATGGGCGGTAGGCCAGACCTCTCACATACGCTGCTGTTACGATCCCAGCAGTGTACCAGCCAGGAGTTAAACCAGTGACCTTGCGATCACTAGTCCAACATGCTACTATTAAACTACTAAGCCAATTATAACACGGAATTGGATATCAGCCGAACATCAAGTAACTTCAGCCAACAAAAATAAGAGTGCTGCATAGTTTTTCACTTCTCATTCACTGTTTTGACACATGACAATATTGGTGGGCGAGCGAAAATGAACCAAGTGAAGTACTGCTTTCAAAATCATGGCTTTATCATACTATCTGCCAAATATCGCATGAATTGTTCTTACCAATGGGAACTTGGCTGTCATAGACTCGTAGACCAACTTTGGACCAGTCACCGATCGGGTCAAGATTCACGCCTCGATTAATGAGTGCCTGTGCCACATGAATGGGCCACTTATGATGCAAAAAATGCCAAAACAATACTATTTTGCAGAAAACTGAAACAACACAACTTGTGACACTTATAGACAATCAACGAATAAATGAAACCAACCGAACAACCAACCAGAGACTCAGCCGAGTGTTCACGTTTACTGCCTGGAATGCAATGGCACATTCTGCCTTTTAAATTGCACCTAAAGCAGTGATGAGTTAGAGACCACCATTTTCAAGGCCAAGGCCAAAGCCAGGCAAAACCAGTGGTGTTAAAGACCTACACCAAAGCCACTAAGTAACTAAAGTACGACAATTTTATACTACATATCAAAAGCCAGCCTTATCTAATTCAAACCATAACAGACCATAAAAATGCCCAGACAAAGTCTCAATGTTTCAGTGGATATATCGTGCAAAATACCAAAACACACTGCACAAAGCACATGATGTTTTGTACTCAAGCTATGCTCAATGTCGAGACAGTCCTCGAGAACTCTATTCACGCTCAAAAGTGCTGAGAAGCTTGACAATTGAACACTGTTGATGATGTAAATGATAGTGATGAATGATGTGTGAATTGACTTTAATGTGGCAAAAAGCAAAATCAACTGCCAGGACACGTAACAATAAAAAGTAAAATCACGTAGTAGTCAGTGCAATGAGACGCTATTAGTCAGAATGGCTGTATGAATGACGACAAGAAAAACAAGCTGCAACCTGAGCAAGATCTCTTCGCCGAGTCTTCAGTGTGTTCGTGCGTATTGTCACCGGCCGTGGCATCTGATTCGCATCCAGGAATTTTATCAACTACAACACAGTATGATGCAAAAACCAGATACATATGTCAGCTCCGTTGTATCGACAGAATATGCAACCAATCACCCATATCGTGCAACCTAACCTGTCCTAACCATGACTTTTTCGAGCAGAACATTGCTACACCAGTTTCTCGTGAAATGGAGAATGTTCATTCCAATTTTGGCTTTTTGTTTTAGAGTTGATAGCCCAACAGGTCAGAGAGAGAGATGGGTTAATAGACGTAATATGGCCCACAAGAACAGCCACACGATAATAAGCACATCCATACATTCAACATGTATTAATGTCAAATGAATACAAATTATACAGGGTGGGCCAAAAAAGTAAGCTATTGCACTTTTTCCTTATCTCTGCTAAATACTGATCAATTTTTTCACTAGTGGACTCAGTAAGAAATGTGCACCACACTTATTATGTTGCTACACTATCTTGTAAAATATAAATATCCGAAAACATACAGTATCTGCAGATGGACAGAAGGTCTACTAGTAAATTTTTGAATATTCAACTTAAATGTCAAAATATGAGTTATAGTAAGTGTCAAAAACATTGGTGGATTTGTTAAACATTTTTTCAAATAATTTTAACAATTTTACTGCACAGTAATTTTTAAAGTACACTAATGCTGCTTGACGGCTGCAATCTTGCTCAGTTAGCTGCATGAGCATACAGAGGAAAGTACTTCAATTGTGCGGCTCTACAAGCTGTGCACTATTTTTTGAAAGATGAAAGCTTACACTGTAGCTACTTCTAAACCTTTTTGACACTTATTATAACTTATGTTTAACATTTCACTCCAATACTTTAAAAATTTACCACTCAACCTTATAATAACAATCTGCAGATATTGTACGTTTTTGGATATTTATATTTTACAAGGTAACGTAGCGACATAATAAATGTGGTGTGCATGCCGCTAAGTAGCAAATTTCTTCCAGAGTCTACTAGTGAAAAAACTGTGAAAATTTGTCACTATTTAGCGAAGATATGGAAAAAAGTACAATAGCTTACTTTTTTGGCCCACCCTGTAAAATTCCAAATTTGCTAAAATGCTCAGAGTTCAAAACACACACACCGGAGCACTGAAGCTGAGTGAGGATCTGCGTTCCTTCAAACAAATGATCAGTCATCTTGGAGTTTGGTTTGATGCAACGAATAAAGTTTGTGCCCTTCAAACAATTCACACAACAACACTGTCAATTACCTCCAAAAACAAACAACAACAATAATAATAATAATGTGTTTTGAAATACTGAAAATAGTGTAAGATCTCTATGGAAAATACACCACAAAACCTGCCACATGGCACCACATAATGTTAACTGCCACCCGACAGAGAACAATGTGACCAGCCATAACCCAAGTCAGACAGCTACCCAGAAGGGATGCAAGGCTGAGTTGATCTTTGTGTTGGTAAATATTCTGAGATGGTTTATCTGTCAGCAGACTGTGACCCATGCAAGTTACTCTGTTTACTCCTCAACCGAATCAATCAAGGGAACATCTGCAGATTTTAATCAATGGTACAACTGTTCCCCTTGAGAAACAACCGAGAATTTTCGGTGAGACCCATGATACGATGTACACTTTTGCCGCTCACTGTCGGAATCAAGCAGTTAAGGTTAGAGCTCAAAACAACATGGGGACAACAGAAAGAGACCATTATTCTCACATATCAAGCTATTGGCAGATCTGTGATCAACTATGCTGCACTTGTGTGGGCACCAGTAATGAACGAGTCTTCATAGAAGCGTCTTCAGACTGCTCAAAATGAGGCTTTGTGAATCGCAACAGGTTGTCATAAGATGGCGCATTCGAACCACTTACACCAGGAGACTAAGATACTTTCAGTCAAATCACATTCTGGATTACTAGCTAAACAATATTGGTTATCCTGTTATCAGTCACACCATCCCGACCATCATTTAACATCTCAGCCAGCCCCAGCTAGAAATATGAAGGGCACGCTTAGTAAATTTGACAAGGACGTTGTAGTTGTACCACTCTGTGATGACGACATCTCTGAAGTTGAGCAATATCGTTCTGCTTTACATAATCTTCACAGCCAAGCAGTTGTAGATGCACAGTCAAACTTTGTACCTAACAGAGATCCATTTGCACTACTCTTGCTCAGTTACGTTTGGGTCACTGCCGACTCCTCAACTCTTACAAGGACCGCATCACTGCAGGCGTGACAGATGTTTGCCCGAACCACACTCCGTTGAACATTTGTTCCACTACCCTGCCTACCCAACGCAACTGACAACTCAAGACCTATGGGATGATTCCGACGCAGTGGCTGATTTTCTTAAGCTCAACGACAACTGACAAAAAAAGGGAGCTGTGGGCTACAACAACAACAAGAGCAACAATTCATGCAAGTAGTAAGCACCTGATAGTGACCTAATCAAGTGCTGAACGAACAACCGCTAAATTGTAAGCCCAACACCCTGCCATCATGCCACCAAACAACCTGTTCAGACCGACATTACATTAGCCTAAGAACATTTACTAAAAAAATAAATAAATAAATCTCCGAATTCACATCATAAGCATTCAGTAGTTCAATATTTTAGCCCTGGGGCACTGAGTACCTTGGCACAAAAAATAAAAGTATAAATATTAATAAATATAATAATACATAAAAGAATGGCTATGCTACGTACGGTGCTGCGGAGTTTGTCCATGAGTAATGTAAGCTGTGAGCGGAACTTGCTTCCAACGCTAATGAATGCCAGTTTGCCCGGAGCATGCGCCACTGAACTGTTCCCCACCAGCGCAGACTTAACCCCACTGGCAGAGTCATCACCAGGGGTCTCAAAGATCTGTCTGAGTAGAGTGTTCCTACTCTGCAGAACTAAGCACTCCAGCGATGAATGCAGAGCATCGTTATTCTTCTCTATGAACTGATCCTACCATCACAAAACACCGGTAATGAATAAATAAAAAAATAAATAAATAAATAAACAAAAAAATAGTTAATAAATTTGATCCTAACAATCCTACAACAGCAGCAATAAACATAGCAATAGCCACAGCAATGTTTATGGTGCTGTCATTATGGCACTGTCACTATGGGAGTTCACCCGGTTCATTTGATGAATGTAGCATGAGCACCGAGCAACCACCGATCTTTGAACAAATCAGCCAATCACCTCGAGCCACAGATCCAACTAAACCGACACTCACTATCATCAATGGGACATTTTCTCACATCGCCATCCCATGGAGCATAGAAGGCTGAGTCAACTGAGATGGTTTATCTCATCCAAGTACTAACCGGGCCCGGCGTACAGCAACTTCGCTGACCTGACTCAACATGTTACCAGTCCAAGCGTTATTCTACGCGGCAGTTTTAGCAAAAATAATTCAAGGACTTTCCAAAACTATCAGCTACCTTTTCCAGACCTATTCCTGCGATATTTTACCAGGTCACATTAGACATTTCTGGAATCGCACTAAAAATCTGTCACATCTCGACCCTCTTTCGTCCATCAAATGCCAAAAAAAATTCAAGATCTTGTTTGGTTTTCAAAAACTTTCCAAGTCGTGGAAAAATTTTTTTCAATAACTTTTGGAAACTTCTGAAGAGGGATTCACTGTTACATGCTAAATGAGAAAAAATGAAAATGGAAACCATTTATTGAAAGTAGATTCACCTGATAAGACAAAACTGAATGATCCAACATACCGTGTGATAGCAAACGGCGCCAGCAAAATGCCGAATGAGGAAGCCTTCATCATCACGAATTTCACGATGACTTTTCAGCTTTGATTTGCGCGGAATCTATGATGTATAAAAATCCACATTATTAACAAATTATTTACTGTAAAACTTCAAATAAAAGTCATGTCCTGCATAAATGCCAAGCCCCAGATAGCGGCTGAAAAATACACTGCAGCACTGTTAGCAGCAGCAGCAGCAGCAGCAGTAGTAGTATTAACTTCTACTAATGGAAGTTGAGTCACATAAAAAAACATCCAGAACTTTCAAAACTATTTCAAACTCTTTGAAAAACTTTTTATCTTGGCACGTAGATGATAAACACAATTTACACCATGCTTAAATGCTGTTAAAGTTGACCAAATGCACATTAATTAATTTTTTAAAAAGTGACAATAGCATTTCTTCTATTATTCACTGATGATTGACTACTCTACTCACGTTGAGCCGGAAGTGCTCTTTGTTCTTTCGGTGAACTTCATTTGTGAAGTGTTCAGTCGCAGGCTTCGGCAGTTTATTCTCTTCATCAAGAATGTCAAATATTCCCGACCCTTTCCCTTCGATCAGATCTGCACAAATCAAAACAACTAAAAAGTTAAAGACTGTATATATAGCTCTTAATGCGAAACCCAGCATCCATCTCAGAGCTATAAAGCGTCAGCTGCCATATGGGATCCCTGCAACCTGACAGTGAATGCGCCAGAGAGGCCAATACTTGATTTACATACAAATAAGAATGCAAGGCTGAGTTTACCCCAGGAGTATTGTTTATATACATAGATGGTTGATACTGGCTGTGGCCGATCATGTAAAAAGCCTTAGCCAACTCTTTCTCAGGTCATGAGACCCACATGGCAACACTGATGGGCATTCAGCCAGACACTAGTTTGCACTGCAAGACCAAGGCTAGTGCATAACACAGTGTGCCTTTTAATGGCCCATCTTTCGCTGGTATTCATTGCTCTTAAGTAAGTAAGTAGTCTGTATTTGTAGCACACCGTATGTCAAAACAGAAGTTGGAATCAAAAGTGCAGAGGGCTGGTCAGGCAAAGTTCAGCTGAAAGGATGTTTAACAGGGTGGTTACAAAATAAGAGAAAAAAATTCTCCGAGTATTCCAGGCTTTTCCAGAGCCATAAACTTAACTTTTCCATCAATTATCTCAACAAAAGTAATTGTAATTATAGTAATCTAAGGGAGTATTGTAAGCTCCTCAAGCGAGGTCCAAGGAGGAGGTGCTATATTCTTCTCATATTATTATTCCTATTAATATTATTATTATAATACATTCGTGAATAGAGTAAATAGACTAAATGCTGGTGGAAATAGACCTATGCAGTCCTGGTTGTCTGTGTAATGAATCTTCTTCACTTTGAGTCCTTCTTTCTCATACAAAGCCTGCTCCTGTTGGCAACAGCATATCAGCAAGCTCACATCACGAACAAGCAATCGAAAACTAAAACAGCCCAGCCCAGATGACACACACCAGATTTGCTGGTCTCAACAGTCAGGCCGACAAATCGGTAGGAATGAACGCCTGCTTTCTTGTCTAAAATTCTGACAGAAAATTGCAAATTTCAGCTAAAAACATAAATGCTAAAAATTTCAATTCTCCCCCCCCAAATTTTCCCAAAATGAGAGCATTTAATTATATTTTGCATTTTTTTGAAAAAAATTTTTTGAAAGCCCCTCCCCACCCCAGCAACGATGCCATTGGCAATTGAAACTGTTATGTTGCAAAGCTTAAGAACATTGAAATCTCAAAGAAACTGATGCCAAAAAAGGAGAGAGACCTCTTTGAGGATGCGTTCGTTGAAAAACTGCTGCAGCTTCTCATTGCAGTAGTTGATGCAAAACTGCTCAAAACTGTTCATCTGGAAATATTCTACAATGACAGAACCACCACACCTTGCAGAAAAGGGTTAATCCCACCTCAGAGCTATGAACCACCAGGCATATGGAATCACCCAATGCAAATGAATGCGCCCCACCTAATCCCAGCCAGACAGGAAGCCAGGTTTACTTACAACGCAGACAGGCAATGTGCTCAGTTGAGCTTGGCGTCAATGGTTATATACTGAAATGAAATAGTTAACCGGTCTGCAGACAGCCAACCATCCAAATAGTAACCACTTTATGTCTGGTAGTTGAACAAATGTTAACACAGTTGCCAGTTGGCTATAAAAGTTATCTAAAATTATCATTAATAACAGCTATGACGGCGTGAGATTCAACATTAAGTTTACCAAAGCCTGCTGCATCGAGAACTCCAATGCATAACTTGGAGGACGTATTCTTTTTGTACAATTTGGTTTCTTACATATTTTCTGAATTTATCCAAAGATTGCTTCAAACAAGTTTTGAGAATGTCCATCCATCCATTACCAACATCTTCCTAGAAATATTTTCCGAAGAAACTTTCCTACGATGTTTCGAAAATAAGCATACTTTTCCAGGTCAAAAAATCTTCCAAAGATCTACCTAAAAAGTTTTAAGAATGTGGCCTCAGAAGCTGCATTCTTAAAAATTCCTAAAAAGATCTTACAAAAATTTCTTATTTTAGAAAATACCCAGAAATTAATGCAATTTCTCAAAACACCTTACAAGACAAGCAAAAAAAGTCTCTAAAAATGGAAAGAATGCTGCCAAGAATTCAGACAGGGAATGTTCTTAGAAAATCCGAAGTGATCAAATTTCAGAAGATCTTATGGCATGTACAGAGTGACAGAAATAAAATATAAAAAACCGAAATAAACGCCACAGCATGCAACTTTCATTTCATTTCAGCTTAGTTCGGTTCATTTTATCTTTTTTTCTTTCATTTCTGTTGCTCTGTATGCTGCTTTAAAAAAACACACACAAAAACACAATTTTCACACAGACACTGCTAAAAGCAATAAGCCAATGTAAAGTTTACCAAAGCCTGCAATGTCGAGAACTCCAATGTAAGACTTAGAGGATGTGAAAGGCAGCGATTGGTTGACTCGGTGGACAATATGATCAAACAGTTTGGCATAGATTGCCTTCGCCAAGGCGTCCCTGGCATTCTGAGCTTCCACGACTTTCAGTGGCACCCTGAAAATAACTGACATTCATCAGTTCAAGCAAACATATAACATAAGCAACTAAAAAACTGCTAGTTGTTGCAAAGTATCCCACATCCTGGGACTTCAGGATCAGAAGTTAACAGTGGTACTTTTTTTAGCCATTAGATGATAAAATAACAATTCTAGCCATGTAATAAAATATTTTCTTTAGGGTCGAAAAATACGAGGGTCATCCCAAAAGTTTCCGACCTTGACATATTCGACAATAATATTTTGTGCAGTCTATACATCAGTGATATGTACATCCTTCACAAACACTAATGAGTCGGTTGCGGATATGACGTCGTTGTAATTTATGACATCATATAACCGAAACGATTTGGAGTGCTAATGCAAACAGCATAGAATCAGGCTCTGGCTCACTGTAGCATGACAATTTTCCAGTCTGTAGCTAGGTTTACCAAAGTGGAGCCTCGTGGCATCTGATTTTGTGAAAGCCCTAACAAATAGGCCTACGTTTGTGAATTTCTCATATATGTGAATATACTATAGCCTATATTTGTGCTAGCTGCAAATAAGAGCATCTGAGTCAATTACGACTTCATGCAAATATGAGGGGCATTCAAAAAGTTATGAGCCTCAATATATTGGACAAAAAATTTTTATTGTCTATATTAAAATGTACATATCTTGCATATTCGTGTGAGCAGATAGTGGAACTGACGTCATTGTAATTTGTGGCGTCATAGGGCATTAAGCTGAAACGATTTGGTGCGCTACTGCAAGCAGCATTTGAATCAGGCTGATTGTTGCATGAAACTTTTTCAGTCTGTAGCTGGATTTACTAAAGTGGGGCTCTTTGGCATCTGATTTTATGAAAGCCCTGACATCTATGTTTATAAATTTCTCATTTGGGTCTGTAAATACACTATAGCCTAGTCTGTGGTAGCCGCAAATCAAAGCACTTTAGCCAAAATACAATGCAATGCCAATATCCTATAGTATCAGAAAAAAATGTACTAACAATTTAACTGTTAATTATATGAGTTGCGGTGATGAAAGGCCAGTCAGAATTTGTGACCAGCTACATGG
>Ga0209367_1000920_pt1 | contig 33594 bp, 14 predicted proteins | sample WorMetLIZISLAND2_FD_187412 | JGI IMG/M metagenome (GOLD analysis project Ga0209367, IMG submission 187412) | Marine gutless worms symbiont microbial communities from Max Planck institute for Marine Microbiology, Germany - Olavius geniculatus... ... | reverse complement strand
TTTCCAGCGTCAATAAAAAAGGCTTGAGTCATTCATCATCATGGATAGCGGACACCATCATTATCAAATTTCAGATTTCAAAACAGATAATAGTCACTGGGGGTAAGGTCGTTGCTGTATGCAGTGTGGTCTTGGTGTAAAAGTCTATAGTCATGAACAGCCAGCTGGGTAACTGTAGACTTTGGACTGTACTGCAGTGCTGAAATATGGGGAAATTGTGCAGGGCTTGCTTCCGGGCCCCTCTCGGCCCCCCTGTCCATCAGGGGCCCATGTAACTAGTCACAAATTTTGGTTTGCCTTTCACTAACACAAGTGATATAATTAACAGCAAAATTTTTAATAAAATTTTTTTGATACCATCGCGTCGTATTTTCCCTAAAGTGCTTTGATTTACGGCTACCACAGATTAGGCTATAGTATATTCACAGACCCAAATTAGAAATTCATAAACGTAGATGTCAGGGCTTTCGTAAAATCAGATGCCAAAGATTTACTTTGGTAAATCCAGCTACAGACTGAAAAAGTTTCATGTAACAATCAGTCTGATTCAAATGCTGCTTGCATTAGCGCACCAAATCGTTTCAGCTTAATGCCCTATGACGTCATAAATTACAATGACGTCACCTGCACAATCTGCTCACACGAATACGCCAGGTAGGTACCTTTTACTGATATATAGATAATAAAATTTTTTTGTCCAATATACTGAGGCTCAAAACTTTTTGAATGCCCATCGTTTTTGTTTGCTGTCGTAACTGACTCAAATGCTGTTATTTGCGGTTAGCACAAATGTAGGCTACTGCATATTCACATATGCAGATGAGAAATTCAAAAACGTATTTGTTAGGGCTTTCACAAAATCAGATGGCACGGGGCTCCACTTTGGTACACCTAGCTACGGACTGGAAAATTGTCATGCAACAGTGAGCCTGATTCTATGCTGTTTGCGTTAGCACTCCAAATCGTTTTGGTTTAGAGCTACATGACCTCATAAATTACAACAACGTCATATCCGCAACCGACTCATTATAGTTTGTAAAGGATGTACGTTTCACTGATGTATAGATTGTAGAAAATATTATTGTCTAATACATCGAGGCCGGAAACTTTTGGGATGGCCCTCGTATAAGGCAGGGACGGGTTCACCTGTATTGCGTGGCAGGTAATATCGGTCACAGAGCTGTGAGAAGGCCCATTGACTATCGGCGATTTAACCTTAACTTAACCTTAACGTCATTCATAAAAAAAGTAAAACACTTAGTTTGCTAGGCCTACAGCAATTGTACGAAAAGTAAGCTTAAGCCAGAATGCGCCGTTCTCAGAAGCAAAATTCAAAACTTTTCTGAAGAGGGTACACATCCCACTTCCCAAACACCATCCCATTAAGAAAAGTGTTTCTCCGGGCACCTGCTGCGGCTTTCGATGGCTCTGCTGACTGCAGCTTGAATTCAGTTTATGATTTATTTATTAAACAGGAAACGAGTAGGCCGATTTTGTGTTCTCTTCCTTTAGAATTTTAATAGAAAAATTAGTTACTTTCTGTTTGATTTAATTACTAGATAGCAAGTGCTTAAAATGAACTCGCAACTAGGCCTAATACAAAGTTTAAACTCTACACGCGGTTCTGAACCAAACTTTAATACAGCTAGGGGTCTGGAGAGCAGTACATGTAGCTCAGTCTATAAGCTCTCTCAGCCGGGGTCTGGGATAAAACCCAGTCGACCTAAATCGAATTTGATGCATATAAGCCTTAAGCAGACAAAACAACTTGGTACAAATTTGCTTTTAGTGTTCAAATGCATGAAATATGTTCAGTTGGTTCTCAAAGATAAGTAAAATTGTTGCCACCAGGCGTCAAACTCTAAAGCTAAATGCACAAAATCTGCACTCTCAGACCCCCTAACTAAACTTGGGAGGCTAACTTCTACGGGAGGAAGGAAAGAGGGCAGGAAAAGAGAGGGGAGGAGAGGGAAAAGAAAAAAAGAGACGGAAGGTGGCCCTTCTGGTGATGTGACCGAGGAGGCCTTTTGCTTTAAATCCGCCCCTGGAAAAAACTTTACTTAAATCACTACAGTAGGGTCTAGTTCTGCAACCCGAAGAAGGATTAGGACCTATCAGAGTTAAATAGTTTTTTTTCTGTACAAACATTTCTGACACAACTGCCCACCGAATGACCGTTCAAGACTACGACTACTACTATGACTACTACTACTACTATATAGGCCTACCACGACAAGGACGACTAGTGCCCTGTTTACACGACGAATCTGGCCCAACGAGCTGGCTCATGGTGCGCTCGTCAAACCTCCTTTGCGAATGTGGGCAATATCACGGTACCACATTATTATTATTATTATTACTACTACTTTACTTTTACTACTATTAAACTACTACAACTACCACTTAAACGAGATAGCCGGCTTATCAAGCCAGCTCGTCGAGCACGTGTCGATCGCACGACGAGCTGGCTTAATAAGCCGGCTGTCTCGTCGTTTAAATGATAATTTTAGTAGTTTTGTAGTAGCAGTAAAGTAATAGTACTAAAAATCGCCGATAGTCAACAGCGCTCTCTCTCTCTCTCTCAGAACTCTGCGACCGATGCGAGCGGTGCTCATCTCCGTTTCCAAGGCCCCGAGCCAGCAGTATGCCGAAGACGCCTCGCCTGATGGGATCACACAGTGTAACTTGCCACCGGACACTAGGGAGCATAAAAAAAATAAAATATTTCTAAATGATCTGTCTGGGTTTTAATTGTGTGCCATTGGCAGAAAAAATAGTTATGTTAAAAGAACAAAGACGTTTGTGAATATTTAGAGGTCCCTCCAGGGAATTGAAAATTACGAGTATATCCGAATTTACGTTAATAGTGGCAAAATAATTTCGGTGCATGAAAAAGAGCTACGTGCATTACTGTTGCTTATTTTATGCTTCCCAACCTCTGTACTATGCACTGGGACAGCATGCTGACACAACTCTGTGAGCTGGCAGTTGCACAGATGGTCCAGATAGTGCAACATGTTGAGTCTGACTGACGAGCAGCACTTTCAGAGAGGCATCAAATCAGCAATTGGGAGTCTGTGAGGATTCTGATGCCCTGGCAAGTGCTGTAGTCATAGAGGTCAAGGTCAAGTAAAAATAAAATCATAGCATGAGGTTGAACAGGCATACATAGAAGAAACTGGTCTTGATACTTGGCGACAGGGTTGATGCGATTTAAATCAAGTGATTTAAATCACTGATTTAAATCATAATTTAAATCAACAATAAAAGTCACGATTTAAATCACTGTATATAAAACCACAGATTTTTGTGTAAATGTGATGGCTGTTTTCAGTTTACAATCTATTATTGGTATTTAGTGCACTGTAGTGCTTGCTAACTCGATTTATTTTGTTGACTACATTAATATTTAGTTACATCTGAGCTGGTAAGTTAGCTTAACCTGCTACACTTCACCAAAGTTAACATCGCCAATTACACGACCTTGACTCTTGTTAACTGCTCGTGTTGTTTTGGTAGTTACTTTCAACAAACAGCATGCTTACAGGAGTACAGGTATTAGAAATGTTATGGCCTTCAGACAACAACTACAAAATGAACTAGGACTGGAAATGTAAGCAAGTCCTCTTATTTGAAGTCTGAGTGAAGATGGTTTAAGCCTCAGTCTGAGTCATGAAAAATAATGACTTGAGTGCTATATCACTGTCAAGTAATGCCTGCAGCCCAGCCAGACTCCACCCTGAACTCTGACATGATGTGTCCAGTCCTGCAGCTGAATGTCTCACTGCTTCACCTTCCAGTCAGTGAGTGGGAGACTGATGTCAGTGTCACAGTCACATCTGTGAATGCAATCAATGATGGTGTGGGCTTGCAGTCAGCGTCAAGCTAACATCAGACGTTGTTGATGCTGCACTGATCAGACCAGCACATCCACAATGTGCTTCCAGTTGTAGGACATAACTGAAAAGTTGCACCAATTCCTCTGACGAGCACATCACACCATCAAGCTGAACGTTAAACAGTTCAGGTCACTGACTATATTTCGGACACTAATAATGCAACATTTTAGCCATTCAAAGATTGAAAATATGTGACAAGTATGCTACAGATGGATATGATACTGCATTCTAGCCACGCTTAGTAGTCATAAATGATACTATACTTAAAAAATTTTCATCGTGCACTGACACAGTTGGTCAGCTTTTTTGCCTGCTTTGAGGGACCTCTAAATCAATCTTGATTTTTAAAATATTTTACTTCAGCTGTTATCTACCATAGTGGCACACGTTAAAAACACATGTGAAATGTGAAACTTTATTTTTGCCACATAGTCGTGACGCACCCTACCGGACCCAGGCGAGCGCGTCACTGCCTTATTATATGGGAAGAGGGCCAGACCTCCGCATATTACTGCCGTAACCCTCCCGTAGAAGCTGGTACCAAATTATACTGCTTGGTGACAGAGGCACATGTCACATGCTCTGGTCAGTGACGAAAGCGCATTAGAGGCGTGTTTGCGACGATGCACTATACAAATTGACGACCTTTACATGTGTGTGAACAACTTCCCCAAGGTCGTTACCTGGCACTGCAATGGGCTGGAATTGAACCGAGGACCAACGGGTCACCAGTTCGACACGTTAGCGCTAAACCACCAAGTCACGCAGTACGGTACCGTGATATGGCACACATTCACGAAGTAGGTTCGACGAGGGCGCTGAAAATGACGGATCTGAAAATGAAGCACCATTGAAATGTCCAGACATGAATTTGACGGACATGAAACGAGCGCACGAGCTAGCTCCGTCGTGTAAACAGGGTATATCGCAAAACATGTTTATCGCACTGGCGGTTTATTCACGTAAATAAAAAAAATGTCGATAATTACCAGTCTGGCAGCGATCGCCGGAGTAGCTTTTCTTACATTTACAGATGTAACCTTCTGGTGACTCTTTGACGGAAACTGACATACAAGTGCCGCCATTTAGACACGGACTACTATCGCATGCATTTGATGTCCCTGCTACACACAACATAGCACTGCACTGTAGTAGTAATAGTAGTAGTAGTAGTAGTAACGTAACGCAAGCGGCTTGGTGGCGTAACGATTTAATGTCGGATTTACGATCGTGAGGTCGTGGGTTCGACTCCCAGTCGGGGCGCAGTCAAGCGATTAGCACTTGGATGCATTTGATGTCCCTGCTACACACAACATAGCACTGCACTGTAGTAGTAATAGTAGTAGTAGTAGTAGTAGTAGTAACGTAACGCAAGCGGCTTGGTTGCGTAACGATTTAATGTCGGATTTACGATCGTGAGGTCGTGGGTTCGACTCCCAGTCGGGGCGCAGTCAAGTGGTTAGCACTTGGATGCATTTGATGTCCCTGCTACACACAACATAGCACTGCACTGTAGTAGTAGTAATAATACACCGTGTCTCAAAAAAACAATCAAAATTGTTTTGTCATAACTTTGTCAAATTTCCACCAACTTTGATAATTTTTGGCACAAAGATGGCCAAGACGTACTAATTTTTCACCTCACCCAATTTATGTCAACGCACTACCGTGTGAAACACAGATGCTTCAGATTGTTACATTACACGGTGGTTATTTGTATCAAATTGCTCACTTTTGCATCATCAATTTGACAGAAAGTGCCATGTGGTTTAATGATTTTGTGGTATTAAATACTGTACGGTTAAAACAGCAGACAACAAAATAGCTGACTGATGAGCTTAAAACACGTCTAATCCATAAGTGAATGCCGTTTGATCAGTCAATCTTTGATTCCACTATCAGCCAGTGGCGTTGAATATCTAAGCCATTGTGTCCGTGTATGCCGGGCACACTTTGAGCATAAATGCTAATAATTTACCAAGTGATTGGTTATACATGTTTATAATTCTGCTAAATAATTCACATTTAAGTGTTTTTGTGCTGAATTGAGTCATTACAGTGTTTACTTGAGACAACAATTCAGCATTATGCAACAATTTGGAGCATCTATGTTTTACAAGGTAGTGCACTGACAGAAATTAGGTGAGGTGGAAAATGAGTACACCTTACGTAATTTTATCATTTTGGCCATAATTGTGCCAAAAAGTGTCAAAGTTAGCTGAAATTTGACAAAGTTATGACAAAAAACAATTTTGACTGTTTTTTTTTCTAAGACATGCTGTAGTAGTAATGTAATGCAGGCGGCTTGGTGGCATAACGATTTAGTGTCGGATTTACGATCCAGAGGTCGTGGTTCGACTACCAGTTGGGACGCAATCAAGCGGTTAGTACTTGGATGTGTGACTGTCTGCGGACTGGTGAACCATCTTGGTATATAAACAACCCCAAAGTCAGCTGAGCTTTTCATCTCTCCAGTGTATTGGTAAATCGAGTACCGGCCTATGTGACTGTAGTTGAGGTGGGGCGCGTTTACCCGCGTCAGGTGGCAGATAGAAACACTGTGTGATTCCATATGGCAGGTGATGCTCTGTAACTCTGCGATGAGTTCCTCATAAAGAACTATCTATATATCACCTTTCATTGTAGAGGTTAGTTAGTTTAGTATTTGTTTACAGTAAGTAGCCCAGCACGAAACGCAAAAAACTAACTGTGCCCACTGCTCCCATTAAAAATTATTGCCCAGGTGCTAACCTCGTCTAGAGTCCGGTGCATTTGTAAAAGTTCCATCAGTTTTCCGCGTCATAAGAACATCTGCATCTGGCTTCGTAACATCTGTACAGCCGTACAGTGACCATGCAGCCGACATTAACTACATGTATACCCGTAATAGACCGACTGTATAGTGTATAGTGGTGATAATGGGTGGCGGTAGTAAATTCGCAGTAGTGTGGTAGTGCATGGTCACGTTCGTCTGCCCTTTTAGGCTCTACTGATGGATTAAACTGATTTTTTCAAGCAACGTTCACTAACTATAACATCGATCAACTGGGGGTCTGTGCTCGTTGAATGATCCATGGAACAAGTCCCACTTTTCCGTCTATACCCCTGCTGCTGCCCCAAACAGGATACCTTGATTTACGCAATATGACGTACCTCGGGTCCTCAGCAAACTCATGATAATGTTTCTTAGTTGTTTTCATGATTTTTTGCATGAACGTTTTGGGATAGGTTTAAAGATAGGGTTAGGTTCAGGTTTGGGGTTAGGGATAGGGTTAGCGGTAGGGATAGGGTTACAGTCGGGCTTGGGATTAGGCATTCGGGTTAGGAACAAGAGATTTGAGCAATGCTCATGAGACGCTCGACAGCCTTAGCAGTTCAATTATTCGCAGGATGTTTTGATCTATCTCTATCCACTTCGACGCAATTCACTCTTGAAATCTATGCCGCAGACACAAATTGCAAGAAAAACACTAAAACCCCCATTTTAGAAGTTCAGGGTCATTCAAGGTCATCAATGTTCACACCAATAAAAAGCTTGTCAATATTGCTTGTTACGATAAGCAGCATGTCTTTGCCTATCTGCAACCGTTTTCATGCTACACGAGCCAATAGCGGTAAAATAACTACTTTTGGAGGACTAACCGTCTTTGACGCCCGCCTACACCGGCCTCCTAAAACTTAGGGGGTTGGAACTTGAACAGCTAAAATCTACGTTTAATGCTAAAAATTTCATATGCAGGTTGTCTTGGTCTATCTCCAACCATTTTGTCGCAAATTACTTCTAAAATGTGCGCTACAGCCAAAAATTGCAAAAAAATTCACCAAAACTCCATTTTTGGAAGTTTAAGGTCATTCAAGATCATCGATGTTGACAAGTATAAAAAGCCCATCTCCAGTGCTTGTTATGATATGCAGCATGTCCGTGCCTATATGCATCCGTTTTCACTCTACACGAGATAATTGCTGTAAAAAACCACTTCTTAGGGGGGTAACTGAATTTGGCGCCCGCCTGCGCCGGCCTCCTTAAACCTGTCTGTACCTATCTGCAACCGTTTTCACACTATACGAGCTAATAACGGCAAAATAACGTCTTTTAGGGGGAGGGCATACCTCTACTTGACGCATTTGTTCGAGGGGAACCACTAGACCCACGGGCATAAAATTTTGTCATGATAAACGAGAGACCTTGTGGCAGCCCACGGTGAAGATTTCGTGATCCTGTCTTGCACTGTTTTGATACAGATCACAAGTGTGACAGGCAGACAAACGGACAGACAGACTCCTAAACGATGGCTAAGACGCGTGAAGTAGGTTCGACGAGCGCACGAGCCAGCTGACTCGAGCTAGCTCCGTCGTGTAAACGGGGTATATCACACAACGTAGATAAAAAATGTCGATAATTACCAGTCTCGCAGCGATCGCCGTAGTAGCTTCTCGTACATTTACAGACGTAACCTTCTGGTGAATCTTTGACGGAAACCGACATACAAGTGCCGCCATTTAAACACGGACTACTATCGCATGCATTTGATGTCCCTGCTACACACAACATAGCACTTCACTGTAGTAGTAATAGTAGTAGTAGTAGTAGTAGTATCGTAACGCAAGCGGCTTGGTGGCGTAACGATTTGGTGTCGGACTAACGATCGTGAGGTCGTGGGTTCGACTCCCAGTTGGGACGCAATCAAGTGGTTAGTACTTGGATGTGTGACTGTCTGCGGACAGGTGAACCATCTTGGTAAATAAACAACTCCAAAGTCAACTGAGCTTTTCATCTCTCCAGTGTATTGGTAAATCGAGTACCAGCCTATGTGACTGTAGTTGAGGTGGGGCGCGTTTACCCGCGTCAGGTGGCAGATAAAAACACTGTGTGATTCCATATGGCAGGTGATGCTCTGTAACTCTGCGATGAGTTCCTCATAAAGAACTATCTTTACATGACCTTTCATTGTAGAGGTTAGTTAGTTTAGTATTTGCTTACAGTAAGTAGCCCAGCACAAAACGCAAAAACTAAATGTGCCCACTGCCCCCACCAAAAATTATTGCCCAGGTGCTAACCTCGTCTAGAGTCCGGTGCATTTGTAAAAGTTCCGTCAGTTTTCCGCGTCATAAGAACATCTGCATCTGGCTTCGTAACATCTGTAGAGCCATGTACAGACCATGCAGCAGACATTAACTATATACTACTACACGGTGTTTCATAAAAAGGCACCCTTTTTGTTTCTTTGATAACTCAGTCGAATAGTGATCAATTTGCGTGAAATTTTTACCAGATGTAATTTACTAGATGTAATTGTCGAAATTTTCTGGCGCCGTCGGTTTCATTACAAGTCGTTTCAAGTCGACTCTTGCACCTATAGCAGTTCTCTCAAACGTGGCTATCGATGATTTTGGGCGAATAAAGCAATTTGTAACATATTTCAGTAACCATATAGAAAAATAAACATGAAAATTACGTCAAATAACGGTATACCTATTAGCGTAAACAGATTATCGAGTTTCAACGCTTCGCACAGCCCTAATTCATGCAGATGACGTAGAGGTCCACGTGTGAATCAGCCTAGTGTGAATGACGTAATTTCCATGTTTGTTGTTTCCCTTGCATTAAATAGCTGAAATTTTTGATGCTTAGGTTTAAGACACAGGGCTAATTATTAGTGTAAAAAAGATTGTTACGCGCGACAGCACGTGCGTCTTAGCCATCATCGAGGCATCCGTCTGTCTGTCTCTCTGTCCGTCTGTCACACTCCGGTATTGTGTCAACATAACGCAAGCTAGGATCATGAAATCTTCACCGTGGACTGCTACGGGGACTCTAGTTTTAGGATCCGTAAAGCTTTTCCCGAAATTCGAAAGTGGTCACCCCAATCAAGGGCGCTAAATGAGAGGGGGTACAAACAATAAATTTGAGCTAATGCTCACGAGATGCGCGAAAGCTTGTAGCAGTTCCGATTCAGTAGTTTAGCTGAAAATTGGAGTGTTCACGCTAAGTTAATATACAAATACCAAATTCTTTATCTGGATCGCTTAACGACAGTAGTGTGGCGCCACGTTGTGAACGATATAGACTTGTGTCGCAGCCCGAAATCGCCAAAAAATCCATAAAACCTTCTTTTTGGCGTTCAAGGTCATTCAAGGTCATTGAATTCGGAGCCAATCGAAAACCAGTGTACGACTTCCTATTAGTGATTAATAGTAACCCATATATAGGCCCCATCTCGCACCGTTACTGAGATACAACGACTTATTGGCCAAAAATTTTGCCCACCCCCTCATTTAGCGCCCTCGTTCGAGGTGACCCTCTTCGAATTTATGGGAAAGCTTTACGGTTCCTGAAACTATAGTCTTCCAGGCAGCCGACGGTGAAGATTTGGTGATTCTAGCTTGTACCGTTTTTGACTGATCCACCCGGCCGTGTGACGGACAGACAGACAAACAGACAGACGAACGGACGGACACACAGACAGAATTGCGATGGCTATAAGACGCGCTGAAAGCAGTAGCTGCTTTCGCGCGTAAAAATAGCAAAAGACGGCGTAGCCTATGCGATCTGAGCATGTTTAAGCACGATCTGTCAATGTCTGGAGTGGTATAAAATTAAGGTCGTACTGCGTACTCGCTTTCCCACTCCAACATCGCAGTATTTGTACTGACAATACTGGACGTCTTTCCGGTGCAATGGTTGTGAGATTTGTTTACATTAGTGAGATATTTACATAGCACTTAATTACAACGAGCGAATGAATAGAACGGACAAACTTTTGAGACAGACGTGTACGAAGTGCATGGAGACGCGTGTCCAGAGTAGGAGAAAATGATAGAATCTCATTGCTAGCGATATAATAATATCTGGCATTAATCGCATTCCGGGCTATATACAGCACAATTAAACTATATAGTTATTAAACAATGTTTATCAGTAACCAACTGAGTTACGTCATTATGACGTATAGCATCGGAGGTAGAGCTGCGCAGACTACTAAGTGCAAACAATAATAATCGATTCGATTAGCCTACTCGTTCCAGATAACGTAACCGAGCGGTACTGATGCAAATTTTTGCAATAACTGTCATATGAACTAAAGAATAAAGATGACTTGATGTTTAAAACTGCATGTTGTTTTTTTGCATGCTATAGGGAACCTAGAGAATGGCGGAGCCTAGAGAATGGCGGCGCACTTAAGATAAATGTTGTCCGTCGATCATGCACAGTAATAGGGCGTAGATCGACTAGTCGCTACTCGCTAATCATAGTCGACCAAATAGTCGACGACTAGTCGACTCAAATAGCGGATAGCGGCAGAATTTTGAAAAAAAAAACTTTTAAAGATCCTCATAGCTCAGTCTTTGTCGGAGCTGACGGCAATGAGTCCGTGATCATAGCAGACTGTCCGGTGTTTGAATTGCCGCAGTGTTTAATTGAATTGTGAAAAAATAGCTGTGGGTCGAACTTCTCGACGGTCAAGCCCGACCAAAATTGCGACGTAAATCTTATGCATATAGGCCTAGCCTATATAGCTGACTTTTAGTGCATAATTACCTACGCCAAGAAGGTTATGTTTTTGCCGGTTTTTGTTTGTCTGTTCGTCTGTCTGTTAGCAAGATAACTCAAAAAGTTATGGACGGATCTTTCTGAAATTTTGAGGGTATGTCGGGCATGGCACAAACTACCAGTGATTCAATTTTGGGGGTGATCCGGTAGGAATCCTGGATTTTGGATCACTTTGAAATTTTCGATACCATTGCGTTAAAGGGGGCATAAGAAAACCGCTGGCAAAGCTGACGCCACCTGGCGAATAGCTTTGCCTTGACGGAGGTATCTGCGGGCTACAACTGCTTTCTAGTTTGAGAGTGTGTTAGGGAGGTTGATAAAACAGTTGGGGTTCAACCCCCAACCCACCCGGCAATTCAAACACTGACGTTTATAAGATGGGATGAAAACGACCTTGGATGACCTTGAAGGTCGGTACTCGCTGTGGCTCAACGTTTCGAGATAGGGCCAGGTTGCTTTTGAAAGTCGCATTACTAATCTTGAAGGACTACAACAGAAACTGCATGGTATGGGCAGTAGCGCGTTTTTCCTAGCGATAGCTGGGCTTTCTTGTTTCTTTACGCTAGAGCCGCTTTGTGAGACTACGACTCTAAAATTAATATGCTAAAAATGCCTTTGCACCCGGACTCTGCTGAAAAAGGGAACTTCTGACGCTTTCGCAAAACCCCTAGTCTGCCTCACCCCTGTCGGCGCCTCGACCCTCGCGTTTTCGGTGCTCGCCAGCTGGCAAGTGGCGACCCATCCAGTTCACTGTGTTTAAAATGCGCCGAAGTGCTTATTTGTTTACTTACTTCAATCAATCGGAAGTAAAGTAGTAAATATTGAAAGCATAGATAAGATCTGTGATTGAACGTCATCATCTGTTTTTAGTTTTTTTACTGAAAACTTTTTATAATCATAAAACCGCATATTAGAAGTACTGTATTGGCGATCGTGTCGTCGCGATGGACGACAGAGAAGCGAAGTTGGGTTTTAAACCACAGAAAGAAGTCGCGTACAATGCGTTGCTGCCGTACGCCGACAGCTTGGACGAGGAGTCCAGTCAGCAGTTGGCTTACATAAAAGCCGGTCTGGCTAAAGTTGTACAGCTGAGAGATATAAAGATTGGTCTTAGTCACTGGACTGGACAGCTCAGCAAGTGAGTCGTTGTCGTTTCTATTAATACATCACTCCAAGATACCGCACAATTATCAATAAATACCCATTATCGGCAAATATTACCCAGTACCCCAGTACTGATATCGGTGAAAGGTTATCAACCTGTCCTTAAATTTTATTGATTCAAAAAGCGTTCTTGCAAAGATTTATATTTTATGAGTTATTATCTGTAATGAAATTGTCGGTTTTTTTGTCATTTTTTTGTTGAGAGAGATTTTTTACAGTAAAACAGCAAAAATTAGCATAGACATGGCATTATGCATTTCAATAGCCAATGCAACGTCATGTATAATTTTAGTGAAATTCTGTTTAACGTAAAATGTTAGTGTACTTTTTTCGATGGTTCGGCATTGCTGTCATTGATTTAATCGTTTTAACTTAGCATTGTTTGAGTTTTTGTGCAAGCGAAACGGAATTTGTCAACATGAACATTTGAACCAGAAAAACGTTGAACACAAAGTAACACAACGTATTTACAAGTCCTAACTATAGTAATCATAGTGTGTCAATATTCTACACTTGTTTACGTTTACGTGTTCGATGACATGTCTGCGATTAAATGTGATATATATGACAGGGTAACATAGCTAACACTAACCCTAACCCTAAAACCTAACCCTAAACCCTAACCCCAGCCCTAACTGAAATTCTTGCTCACAAGCATTTTAAAGTGCCCCGATGTTACCAATGACCAATACGGCTATTGTTAACACCAGGGCACTTTAAATCGCTCATGAGCATAAATTGAGCGAAAAACCGCAAATTTTTGTTTTAGATATTGACTATTAAGACAAAGTCGTATGCAGAAAAGTAATTTAGAATGCAATGATCCGAGGACAGGTTGGTAACCCTTGGCCCTGATATCGTTCAAATCCTATTATGTACTGTGATTGGTTGACATTGCTTGTTGTGATTGGTCGATCAGTGTTGTTGCTTTTCTGCTTGGCATCATTCTAACTTTAGTAGTCTCTCGAAGCATTTGCTAATGCCTTAATAGCTGGTCTGAAGTCTTAACAGCTGGATTAGCAGTTTTAACCGTTAAGCCATTAATCTAGCAGCCGGTTGAACCGCTAAACCTTAGCGACTGGCTTAGCAGTTTAAACTTCTGTGACTGGTAGTAATTTTTCAGACTCAAGAGCAACAGCCTTTATGTGATTCATAACAACATATGATAGACTATCATTTCCCATGGACTTGCATCAGTAACTTTTATAGTACATTTCAGTTCTGTTGACTGATGAGTACACATGCACTTGTGCTGGTGGCACTGCTTGCAGCAGTGTGAGAATGCATTGTTTGATTTTTTTGTTTTTTTTTGCTCAACCACTAAAACCACTAGCTTATCAGTGGTGGCAGCGAAATGGACCTTAACGATCAACAGACTTAATGATTACGGCGACAAACAGTAGCGATTCCGGGGACTATACTTTGGTGACTGATTGTTTAGCATTGCGGCACCGTGATTGGTCATCGCTGTCGATGTTGCAGTCTGATTGGTTGATATTGCTTTTGCAGATACATAAGACTTTATGGCATGAAATTCTCAAAGGAGGATCATCTGCTGTTGATCAACCTTGTGATGGAGGTGCTCTCAAATCCCGGGCTCGATTTCTCGATGGTTCAGAAGTTTGCTCAACTCCTCACAACTCTGCTGAAGTAAGTAACAGATCCTGGTGAATGACTGATTTTTCGTGTCATCGAATTGTTTTTTGATGCAACAGTAGTTGCAGTACTGTTGTTGTGTTGCAGTACTGTAGTAGACTAGTAGTAGTAGTTAGTAGTGCCGGTAATAGTTGTGGTTGTAGAAAGTGGGAGCTGACAGTTTACAGTATGACAGTGGGCAGGTTTAACATGGCCTTACCTTATCTTGCTTTACCTCCGGGCTGTTACAACTGCCCAGCACTGAAGCCATATCTGTTTAACCCAATGTGCATCCCTGAATGTAACCATGGCTGTAAAGCAGTGGACGGCTGTGAAGCCATAGCCCGTAGATGGCTGTGAAACTGAAATCAGCGTTAAAGTTGAAGATTAACTGGTACATTAGCACTGGTAACATGGAAAATATCTACCGGTACTCAATGAGCTAATCAGCACTTTGTTGGTTCCTGTCCTGTGGATTTTAGAAATCTTCCTGGTCTTCAGAGCACTAAGCCTCACCACCATGTCAAGTGGCCAACCATGTTGGGGGTTTCACTATGGCATATCTTCTATAAATTAGTTCATCAGTCAGTAAATTAGTTGTGGTAGTAGCAGTTGTAGTTGTAGTGTTCGTAATTCAGTCAATCAATCAATCAATCATTTATTCATCCAAAAACATATTACATACAAGAAACTGCAATTTAACATTACACTGACAGGAGCATCCAGACGTTAAGCTCTTACAGAAGTCCATAATAACAAACACACGAACACAATTTACAAACACAGTTTGGATATAGGCAAGAATTACCAATAACTAAGATTTAAAACACGTTAGATAATCATTTAAATTTATACCTATAATGCTTTGCTTAAATCTATTTAGAGTTGTAGCAGTTGCAGCTGTTGTTGTAGTTGTACAAATTGTTGTAGTAGTTATTGTAGTTGTACCAGTACTGGCAGTTGTAGTAGTTGTTGTGGTTGTAGAAAGAAGGAGCTGATTGGTCGAAATGAGCTTGTGTTGCCATGGCGTCCATTCTATCTACTTGTTCGTGAGGCTGTTTATTCCCGCCATGAACAGCATGGTCTTGTGCTTCTGCCACCGTATGTACCACCATTACACCCTTTGTATTATTATGCGTCTATCTAGCACCGTTACGGAGATATGGCACCTCAAAGATAATGGGGTTGTGAGTTTGACCTTTTGGGGTCACGTGACGTCATCGGTCACATGACCATTCAACTCCCGGGGGTCGACTTCCTATCGGTAGTCTATAGTGACCATGCGTCTATCTAGCACCGTTATGGAGATATGGCTGTTTGAAGTTCTTTCAGGAAGGCTTTTCCAAGAACAGAGGTCGGTCGTCGGTCGGTTGGTCGGTCGGTCCTCAATATTACACTGATCTTATATACTCCTCTTCGCTACGTTAGGAACGTAGCGCGCGAGGAGTAAAAAATTCCAGAGAAAAGCATACCGTATCAGTGAAAACTGTTTGATTCATATACATTGATATGGACGTGCAGTTTGTTGCTACTAGCAGCGCTGGAACTGAAACTTTTTACTTGTCAGATGACGGATATGCCATTTGAAACACGGTCTTCGAGGCTCCAACAAGGGGTGGAATAGGGGTGCATGATGCATGAACTGTATGAACTGTTTGTTCCTGCTTGTGACGGAAATAAGAATCCCATTTCGTTCGTTCCATTCGTTCTGTCCATTCATTTTATCATGGTCGTTGCAGCGAGTCTGTCTTCTTTTTATTTTATTTTTTCTTTAATTTTTTAAATTGACAAATTGAGTCACGAATCATGATCAATTCTTACTCTGGTCTTTCCTCTTTCTTTTAGTTAATTTATTAATTTATTTGTCTTTTAATTTTGTAAAAATATAATAGTGGTCAGGGAAAATGATTTATTTTGTCCTGGAAAGTCAGGGACAAGTCAGGGAAAATGAATTCTGCAGAGTAGTACGAACCATGTATATGCAGAGTGCTCACTGGTTTCAGCGTGATTTAGGATTTTATGTGAGAAAGATGTCAACAGTTTAATGATTGATGTTGTTTAATGTGCAGGAACATTGGCAATGTTCTAAAAACACTTGTCAGAGTTGCACGTGTGTAAGTACCTTTAGTCTTTACACTGCTAACTTGTATAGGTTGTGGCCCAGTTAAAGGTCAATGTTTGTATGAAATATTGGCCTATTGCGAGAATTTTTCTTCCAATATACTTCACAGTAAACTTGAGGTCCATGCAAAATATATTTTAGACATACAAAATTTGTTCGAGTTATTTAAATTTTGAATAGTGTGCTGTCGAATATGGAAAAAACATGATTCAAGTGCAACATTTTTAGAGAGGCAGTTAATTGATTATTGAATACCTCATAACAACACAAACATGTCACTACACTACCTTGTGAAATCTACAGGGTGGTCCAAAAAATGGCACAAAGTTTATGGCACCATAATTTTGCAACCATACATCACAGAGTCATGCGGTTTTCAGCAATATGTTCTGAAAGAAATTCTTTACGTAACTCAAGTCAGTGTTTGAATACAGCAATTAAATATTCTTTGTTTTTGCCGCTAGCAAGTGAACTATTGAAAAAGAGTATTACCTTTAATGTACTTTGGTCCATAAAAACATGCCTCTATTACATTTTTTATAGTTTCGTGAAACATTGGTCGAATTCGATAATTTTTGGCGCGCGACATTAGGACGAAACTTGATGCAAAGGTCTCTAGTTTTGGCCACCTCAGCTTAACGTTGTCGCTACACTACAGCGTGAAATGCAGTGGTCACAGTTTGGCTATTGACATCAATGAATTCCTACCGGGGAGCGTATGCATCGGCTCAGAAATTATTAACCAAATAGCAACAAATGCAATTGACGATTGTTATCACTCAAAAAGTCACAAGTGTCACATCACATCATCTTCATTACAGCATATGCTCAAAATGTCCTCCTGCAGCACAAATGCAAGCGGTAGACGTTGACGCCATTTGCCAACAGCACGTTCAGTAATTGCATGACTTAAGCGGCCCACTCACTGTTGATGTATCATTTAGTTTGTCGACTTACAATTTTAAAATAAAAACGAAGCAACAAATTTTCAATGATTTTGTGGTCTCAGTAATTTTCTGAGCTGATGCATGCGATACCCAGTATGAATTCTTTGTTGTCAATGGTCAAATTACGACTTCTGCTTTTCACATGAAATTTCACAATTTCACAAGTTTCAAATGAATTTTACAAGGTAGTGTAGCGACAACCTTAGGACGAGGTGGCCAAAACTACAGATACTTGCATCAAATTTCTTTCTAATGTTGCGTGCCAAAAATTAAAATTGACCAATGTTTCACGGAGCTATTGAAAAAATATAAGTGGCATGTTTTTATGGACCGCAGTGTCGAGGGTAATACTGTATTTGCATAGTTCAATTGCCAGCGGCAATAACAAAGAATGTTTAACTGCTGTATTCAAATACTGACTTTAGTCACGTAAAGAAATCCTTTTGGAACATTTTGCTGAAAACCACATGACTCTATGATGTATGGTTGCAAAATTATGGTGTCATTAACTTTGTGCTATTTTTTGGACCACCCTGTAGTTACTGTCGAATAAGTTAGAGGGCAACTTTTACTATTCTGTATCTGAGTGTCTTTATGCTTGGTAGATTAGGACTGTGCATACTGAATGTTTTTTTTCTGTATAATATATCATAATTTCCATTATTGTTCAAATTGTTGAACATAATAAAAGATCATAATAAATTTTTATCCAGTAATTTCAGGACATGTTGCAGGTACTTTTTAGTAGTTGGCCCATGAGATGAGATGCTGTATAAAAATGTTGGAAGAATTTTTTGCATGAAGCACTGCAGCAGATGTGAGGTGAAATATTGCATGAAAAATTCTACGAAATGTTGTTTTCAAGGTACTTTTCAGTGGAGTCAACACAAGAAATGTTGGACGAATGGCGCCCTTTGCTCTGTCCGTTTGATGTCAAGATGTCCGAGGGACTGTTCTTTCTTGAGCTGTTTTTACCTACGCTCATGTACCCTCACGAGTACGACCATGGCTTCAGGTGCAACTGATCTGTAATAGTTGTAGTAGTAGTAGTAGTATACTTAGTATCATTAGTAGTAGTAGTAGCCAGAGAGACTTTTTCTTTCTGGAATTATTTTAATCTACACTTTTTACAGCCTCGCAAGTTTAACCATGGCTTCATGTATGCCTGACTCGCAGTAGTGGCAACAGCAGCAGTAGTGGTAGTGGTTGATAGTAGTGTTGTTGTAGTAGTGTTATGGTGGCAGCATCTCTTCAAAATTTGATTTTTTTTTATTTACGGTTTATGGTTTTACACCAAATTTTGTGTACTTTTTAAAAATTAAGTACTAAATAACTGGCACTAATTTACATCAATGGCAGTTTCAGTTTAACATGGTTGTTCACAATGTTCTCTGGGTTTGCTTGCTAGGACATGCTGTGTAGTGGTGGTGATTGTTGTAGTTGTATGTGTAGTAGTAACAGATGTTATGTGTTGTCGTATAGACTGTGGTTTGAAGAGTTAATCGGCATCTGGGACGCAGTTGACATTAACCCCGGCTGGGAAACGGTAATTTTGTAAAACTAATTTATGTAATTAATTCATGTAATGTGCAGTTAATTAATGCAACGTAAAGCAAAATCCAAGATGGCGACAGCTGCCATATTGAAAAGAAATCAGGTGCTAGTTGCTGTTAAGTTAGTCAAGTTATGTAATGCTGGACTTTGGAAGAACAACAGGCTGAGGAGATCTCCATCCCCAAGCTGCTGCATGCTGCCACTAAACTCTTAAAAATATGGTACTAAAACAAAAAGTCCATAATTCGACTACATGCTTAAGTAGGCCTATGTCCTTAGAGACTAGAGAGGTGCAGATTGCGGAATGTAATTTTTAATGTTTATAGTTGTCAGCTGTCAGAATATAAACTAATGAGAGTCCGATTGACTAATTTACTAAGTATGTACGTCATATAAATGTTTCCAGGTATTTTTGTGCAGTTTTGCTGAATGCATGGAGAAATGAAACTAAAAAGCTGAATAATTTTTCGGCGGCTGAGGCGACGCCTGCAATTCGGCTTAGCCGAATTTTTTCGGCTGATATTCGGCTAAAGCTCATATTTCGGCGTTGGCAGCTAAATTCGGCGGCTCTGGGGTCTATAAGTAAGTAAGGAGTATTACAAATGTGTTACATGTACATTCTTGCAGAAAAACACAACACACATTATAAAAACAAATACAAAATATGACCACTCATTGAGATTATGTGTATGTGTGCTTATAGCAGCTAGTAAGTCTGTCTGCCTGTCTGTCTACGTGTCTGTCTATATGTCTATGTGTGTGTGGTTGTAGCAACTGGTAGGTTTGTTTGCTCGTGTGGCTCTTGATTGTGTTGGTTACGTCGACTGGCGGCCGTACACTCCCAAGGTAAGATGATCTGCATTAATTGCTCCATCTCTGCCGTGTAACTTGTAAACGTCTGACAAATTGCCAACTGCCTTGACTATATCTGTTGGTTTTTATGGTTATGTTTTTAATGTTACTTGGTTACATACCATAGATGTGATGCAAAGCATATTGTTACTGTGAGTTGATACAACATTTTGACCATTTTTACTGTGTCGGTGGAGTAGGATACAAGACTACGAAGCTACAGCTCAGACTTTCAGTTAGTGGGCTTTTTACCAGCCAGGTGATCAGGAGAGGTTTTTGCTAACCAGTGTAGACCACCAATTTTTACGGGGAGAAAAGTTTTTATTTGGATGCCAAAAACATTACACCGCTGCTGCTTTACCATCTGCACTGGCTTTGAGCGTCGGAGCGAATAGTGTACAAACTAGCCGTGCCGGTTTACCAGTGTGTCCATGGACTTGCGCTGGCCTACCTAGCTGACGCTCTACAGCCTGCTACTAAACTTCCTGGTGGACAACGCCTGTGCTTGTCATCGACCTTGGCACTGGCTGTACCTAGCCTATATTTATTATGACACGGCCGTCCACAATCAGTCGGTGACAGAGTGTTCCCTGTCACTGCAGCAAAAACTTGGAACAGTCTGCCATCAGAAGTGACATCTTCAAAGTTCTTGCGAACATTTTAGACTAAACATAAATCTCATTTGTTTCGCTCCTCATTTCCACTATTGACTTGCATTTATTGTATCGTATTGTATGTTTCAGCTGTCTGCAGGCAGTCACCCACCAAAGTACTAACCACTTGGTAGCGACTTGACCGTGAGTCAAACCCACGACCTCTTGGTCATAAGTTTGACATCCTACCATAATGCCGCCTAGCTGTTGTGGTAGTAGTTTGTCTGTCTCTCTGTTCATGCAGATATTTACTCGTATCCTGCGTAGTCTGAACCTACAGGTCGGAGGCAGCAACATCAAAGTATCGTTGTCAAACAACTGCTACGATCCAGTCACTGTGGCCATTTGGATATCATCCATGCTGGTCAGTACTAGTGATTGCAATCCCAGGATTGAATTCTCAACCCCAGGATCCGGGATAAAGAAATTAGGATCTTAGGATCCCGTTTTGGGATTAGGCTTACAGATCGGTTGCTGTTTTGGTATCCTTGGTAGACGTATTTCATGCATAGGATGTAGTAGGCTGCCCCTAATGAAGGTAGGTTTATACTATATCTGAACTGTAAGGAATGACTGTAACTATCGAAATGCAAATCACAGTAAGAAGTATAACTCTAATGCACATGGAATATTTTATGCACTAGGCAGCTAGAAGAATTCTTACTTGTGTCATTTAACGCTCAGAAAGTACAATTTTTTGTCTGTCTGTGTGTGTGTGTGTTTGCTTGTGTCTGCGTCTATATGTCTGTTTGTCTGTTCTGTATAGGGCGGTTCAAGTAACACTCAGTTGTATCTTGATCGCTTTTTCAAGTCACTCGAGTCTTTCTATCACCCTTCAAACAATGGACGATGGAACGTAAGTCAGTCGCATTTTTTTGCTTTTTATCCTCTCCTTATCTTCATCCTCACATTGTCTTGGTGCAAATATATGACTGTCCCATTCTCTATTTTTGATGGCACAACGTTTAAAACTGATAATTACCATATGTGCTGATGTTTTAAGACTTAAGGTCGGGTTTCCACTTACTTACTGGTCAGTCAAGTTAGTTACTAACTGATCCAGTTTGCATATCTCGCATTTCTGGTAGCAGTAACCGTGGGTTAAATACTCACTAATCTTAACTGGCCAATTTTGGTCAGTTAACTAAGTTATCCAGCTACTGGTTAACTTTTTGCAAAATGGCATAAAAGTTGCATTTTAGATGATTATCACAGGTTGCGCGGTAGTGCAGCACTGTTGTAAGGGTGACCAGCCATGTCATATCTTTACTACAAAAATCCATTCATGAAAATGGCAAAATGACTAAGCCATGATTGCTAGGCAGACTGGCTTGTGATTAGTGTTGATGATTTTTGCCTAAACTAGCTTACGTGTTGTATGTTGTAGACAAAGTTGTTGAAGTTGCTGCGCTCGATTCCATTTCAAGTCGTTAAACGAGTTCACAGGTAAACTGAAATATTGGCTTTAATTGTTTAGTGATATACGCTAAACTAAATCATTTTTACTAAACAGTGAACGTGCTTATATTAATAACATTAAAATATGTAATAATTGCTGATTAGTCGGTAAAATGCATTTAGCACTTCAGTCACTGTTGCTACTAATTGCTCCGCCCATTTTGTCTGTTTTCATCCAATGTGAAAGTCGTTTTTGATTCAAGTTGCAAAAATAGCTCATACATACAATGATGACCATGAGGTGTTGTATTTTATTTGTTTGACTTTTGATGCGTCTTTTCATCCCAGCTTTCTTTGAATGTTTATTTTCTTGTTTTTCGATGTTCATTACCATTGAGATCGAGCGTAAGTCACGAAAAGGGTTGAGTTCGACTTGAGTTTACTGCCGGACTGGAGTACTATGTCACTGCTACTGCTAACAGCAGCATCACAGATTCTGCCTTTGACCATTGGTGCTATATAGATATTTTTATTGTCAATGACATTGCTACTGAGTATCACTACTACTACTGCTGCTGCTGCTGGGTTGTGGCGTTGTGTTTGTGGCAGGGAAAGATACCTAAAGACCTGGGTACCAGTATCGCCGGTTGACTCACAACTGTCCAACACTGACATAGCTCAGTTTGTATAACTACTACCACCACTATTACCACTACTACTACTACTACTAAAAACTATGGGTGTATGTTGTTGCATTTGTGGCAGGGAGAGGTATCTGAAGACCTGGGTTCCTGTGCCACCAGTGGAATCACAACTTTCCAATGCGGACGTAACTAAGTTTGTCAACGGAATGACAACGGTTGCTTCATTGGCGATGTTCAACAAGATCGGCTCCAATGACTCAGCCACAGCCATGCAGTCGTTGGCTATGCTACGACCTGAATTAATCATACCTCCACTACTGGACATGTATGCTTAACTACTACACACTACTGCTACTGCTGCTGCTCCTATTACTACTACAACAACTCTACTACTACAGCCACTCAGCCATGGTCATGCAGTTTTTGGCCATGTTATGACTCAAATTTATCATATCTTCACTACCAGACATGTACGCATACCTAATTACCTACTACGTGCTACTACTATTACTACTACTACAATGACTCAGCCATGGCCATGCAGTTCTTGCAACCCCAGTTAATCATACCTCTGCTAGTAGACATTTATGTGTGGCTGCTACATATTGCATATGTACTACACAATACTATACACTGCCACTACTCTTGCCACCATCACTAAAGCCATGTTCACATAGACATGAGTACAAGTATGAGTTCGAGCCTGGGTTTCGGTTTACAAATGAATGCTTTGCGAATAAAACAACAGTATTTCACTTTGTCATAATTTCACTATTCACACATCTCTAATGGTGGACTATTCAACACTGACTAAGTTTTGACATCATTCTGCATCAGAACTTGTATAAATTAGGATAATGTTTTTATCGTGTAGTTTACTTCGCAGGTAACATGTACTCATGTCGGTGTGAACGGCTGCCATTGAAATACATAGAAACTCGTGTTCGCTGGAACCCATATACAGTTGCCTGACTCATACACAGGTCCTTGTGAACACACGCTGAGTTCTTGTTGTTGTAGTTGAAGTGGTTGTTGTTGTAGTACATATCCATCGTTGGAGACACTCACAGAGCCACATCGTCTGGTTGCCTGTCTGCAGTGTACAGTGTCGGTGGCTCGGTCTATGCTGGCATCTACTCACTGGTACCCTGAGGGTAGACTTCACGTTGTTCCTTTAATGAACCTGAGTCTGCCTGGCATAGACCCCAACGACATCAAGAAGAGCCTGGTCAGTTGTAGTAGTAGTGGTAGTGGTAGTAGTAGTAGTCATTGTCGTAATGGTAGTAGTCATATTGTTAGCATTTGGCATCATCGTTTTTGAGCAGTTAGGGTGTTGGATTTGTGATCAAGAGGCTGTGAGTTCAACTCCTAGCTAGTCTGCTACCAAGTAACAACTCTGGGCAGGTTGTTAACACCTGCGTGCCTACGTGGGTGCACGTGGTCTAGTGGTTGGTTCAAATTCACAACTTTTAGGTTACGGTTTGATTCCCGTCACAGATCATTAGCAAGCCACCTTGAGCAAGTTGCTAACTTACTTTGACCTGAGGTCAACTTAGTCTCCTACCCTCAGTGGGATGGAAAGTGAGTAACAGTTGTAGCTTATAATATGGCTGATTGGGGTGGTGGTATGTCTGCTAGCTGCATGCTGCAGCCTAGCTGTCTGTTAACTATTTATTACAGTGTCTACGAATATTTCTTGCTGAATTGTTTTTTTGTACCACGCTGTATTTTTTCAGTGTGGTTAATGGTTATTGTGGTTTCTGTATCAGAGATGTGCAGATCTTGAAATTTTTGAGTCCGCCTCAATCCACAGATTTTGACCAAGGTCCGCTATCAGTCTGCATCTTCAACAAGAGAGAAATATTGGACCCGCATCCGTCTGTGTCCACACTGAATAGGCCTGCCTCTAGTCATTAATGCGTAAGGTAGGCCACTACGCGCCTAGGCCTACAGCAGATTACATCCACGTTTGCAAAAAATCCTGTGGATCTGGGTCCACGGACTGACGCGTCCGCAGTTCGCACATCTCTGTTTTGTATTGCTGTGTATTTTTACAGATGACGTTTCAGTTGTTGTCAACACTGTCATCCCTTGTGCCAATAGTGGACTGTTCCGAAGCGTCACAGCATCGCACTGATCTCGCTGAGGTGAGGGGTGACAGTTTGATACTATTACTGTCGTCAGGTTGATACTTTGTTTTGTTGGCTGCATTACGGGTATCTGTCTGTACTTGTCTGTCCCATATGGTTAACAAGAAAGATTATTAGAACTGCCATTATCGTTACATATGCACAATTATAATCGGCAGTTTTTACAATTTTAGAATTAGGTCATTTTTACGTTTTGTGTTTCATAAAGGTTAAACTTTCTGTAAAGGATAAACTTTGTGTTTCGTTATTATGTGTTTGTGCGATTTTGCCTGCAAAGGCCGTCCCCGAAATGACCTTTACTGTGTCGGGTGGGACGTTAAACCCTACTCACTTACTCACTCACTGTCTTATATGGGCTGATAGATTGAAAAATAAAATGGTGTAGAAAAACCAAAATTTGTGTTGTCGTTTCTTGGCCAGGATTGTAGCCAGTGCTAGTTCCAGACTTAGATTCTTGTGACTCAGACTCGAACCCACTGAATTTATGCTAAAATAATAACTTGAAACTAAGTGAAAAAAAATCAGCCCTGGCTGGAGCCGTGAGTGATTGAGGGATAGCCCGAAGTTGACAGTGGTAGAAGAAACAGATCTGAGACAGCTTGGTGCAGTGTGGCTGAAATGTCAGCTCGCTGTCGATGATGACGCTAACATTTTTGATGGTGTTCAGACAAGCGAGCGACGGCAAGATAGCAGCCAGCTAGCTGCCTTGGGTCACGCTTGGCCAGCTTCTGCCAAGAACTGCACCAGAGGAACTGTGTCTTTTTTTGATCGAGTCACAATATGTTAGATGCCATCCATGCATCAGTGACACGTGTGTTCAGCAATGCCTATATTGTAGAACTTTGTAGTAGTTGCTAGTTACAGTAATGGTTGTTGTTGTAGTTGTAGTTGTTGCACTGGTTTAGGAAGAAGTGGAGTTGTGTTCGGCAACAGCTCAGTTTGAAAGCTTTGTACTTCAGTTTTTTGACAGGTCAGTTACCACTCTTGTCTTTTGTTATCTAACTTTGTGATTAAGCTGTGTGCAAAACACCATCATTATTATCATTGTATTCGTTTATTTAGCAGTAGTTGGCAGACCACAACTATAGTTACAATACAATCGAATATAGTCCATGTAGGTAAAAAAAATTTAATACTGTTATAAAAACACAAATGGATAGAAATGAGATTGAAAAGAAGAGAAAATTGTACATAACATAAAACTCTAAGGCATTGTGGATAATGTCAATAACTGCTTTTATGTAACGTACTGGTGACATAATTACATTGTTGTTGTTGTTACTACTACTTTTACTACTACTGTTGTTGGTATAGGGTATTTGCACTGATAGACAACAGTGTACATCAGCACACTCGTGGTTCGGACTCAGCCAGTGCTGACAACTTGAACCCAGAGGAAGCCATGTTGGATGTTTGCTTACTATCTACGACCAATTCCATCATGCAACAGTGCTCCCTGGCCATCTACACAGTCTGTAGTAGTAACATTACTTAGTGGTAGTTGTGGTAGTGGTATGTACCTCACCATCTTAGTAGTATTGTAGTGGTATTTGTAGCAGCATCAGCATTTAGATTTGTGATAGTAGCACTGATAGTAGTAAAGGTTAAATGGGTGTATAGCTCTTTTAGGAAATCTATGCCACAACTGCTGGATGAGATCACACAGTGTTAGCTGCCACTTGACGCAGTGAAAGTGCCCTACTTTAACCCCGGCCAAGAAATTTAGTACCAGTACTTAATTTATCTACCCCAGAAGGATAGAAGGCAGAGTTGATGTAGGTATTTGTTTATGTATTGAGATGGTTTACCTGTCTGTAAGTAGACAGTCACTCATCGAAGTAGTAATCAACTTGAATGCGAGGCAGTTAATTGACATGTCCTTTCGAATTAAATTGGCTGTAGGGGTAACTGGTTAACATTGCAGAGTATTTGCTCCGATAGACAACATAATTAGACCACTGATATTGCGACTACATCTATTGCAATTTCGTCCTTGAAAGTTAGCATCGTGACTGTTTTTGTTGTAGTAGTAATAGTAGTGGGTTGCAGTAGTAGTAGTTGTGGTAGTAGTTACAGCAGTTGTTGTTGTTGTTTTAGGAAGCTCTGAATCGTGTGCACAAGTTCGCCTGTGAGTCAATATTTGAGATAAAGGTCGCCGGTCGGTTCACATCAGATCTTGTTCGTGCGGCGGTCAAAGTCCGGCCCCATGTTGCCGTCAAAATGTTTCTACCTCAGCTTTGTCAGACCATCATTAACAGGGCTTCAAGCAGTAAGTGGATGGAAAATCGTTGGGAAATTTTTTTGTCAGAAAAATAATCTTCATTAAATAGTGAAAAATTTATGGCTGACAAATTGTCATTTTTCGGAAATCTAGGTGCAAAGTTGAAATTTTGAGCACCTATAGTCTTCTTTGGTGAAAATTTGCAATTGTCCCTTGGAATTTTGTCCAAAATTGTAGTGTCTGTCAGAAAATTGTATTTTCTTATCCTATCTACTTTTTAACCCACTACGCAGCTGGTTGTAATAGTGATCATCCAAAGAGTTTTAGGTACTTTCTATTATTATTCCATATTCTTCTATAATGACTTTTATACAAAAGTAACTACATTCTGCATGTTGCAGAATTTTGAGCAATTTCTTGGAATTTGAAGATTTCCGTGGAATTTCTGCATTTCCACAGCAATTTTGCAGAATCCAATGATTGTTTTTATTTTCCGATTTGAATCCAAGTTTGCAAAACTTTGTGACAAAACTGTCAGTGTTTTTGAATCAAAATTTAGTAGCAAAACTTCACTGTTGCTAAGTGCTACTACTACTGCTGTTGTGACTACTGCTTGAAATACTACAACTTGTCCACTGTGGTGTACAGGTGATGATCTGTCAAAAGAAGAGCATGTTGATAATGAGTTTTTGTGGAACATGAAACTCCTCTCAGAGGTACCATCTACTATTACAATACTGTTGTAGTAGTAGTAGTAGTAGTGTTGGTTTCAGTAATGTGCTGTGTCAAATAAAGAAAGTGGCTCTATGTCGGAGTGACCGTCTTTCTGGTAAACCATCTCGGTATGTTACCTTTACCTAGATCAACTCAACTTTTTGTCCTCTACATGATGGTTAAAAGAGTATTAGCTTTCACATTTCGTAATAAATGGTGATAGTGCCATTAGTTGTAGTAGTAGTTGTAGTATTTGTCTTGGTTGTGTAGATGATGTGCTGTGATGGTGGTAGTTTGCTGGTTTAGTAGTATTGGTAGTAGTAGTTGTTGTGGCTATGTAGGTGGTTTGTTGTGATGGCACTACAGTGTGTGCCAAAAAATGACCCAACTTGTTCTTGTCAGAACTTCATCAAATCTTCACCAAATTTGATAATTTTTGGCACATAGATAGCCAAGACGATAGAAATATATAAGGTACACTCACTCTCCACCTCATTTAGTTTGTCAACCCACTATCGTGCATGACACAGATGCTCCAAATTGTTACATTACGTGGTGATGTATCAGTATCAGATTGCTCACTTGTGCATTATCAGTTCCACAAAGGACACCATGAGATTTAATAATTTTGTGGTATTAAACATTTTACACTAAAAACAGCAGACAACGAAATAACTGAGCGATGAGCTTAAAACACGTTTTATCCATGAATGACTGCTGTCCGTTTTGATCAGTTGATCGTTAATGCCGCTGTCGGCCATGGCATCTTGTCAGGAGTGTCATTTCAGTAAATCGTTGGGGTCTTAGTGATCCTTGGGTGTTTAAGTCTGCATAATGTATTGTTTTTGCAGCAGTAACTCTGTTTCAAAGTACGATTTACAGGGAAAAAACTAACGTCATAAATCCTTGGGTCGTTCATAGACCTTTCCAGCCCCCTTTACCCTAAATGATGCCCTTGCATCACGTCTAAGCCATTGTGTACACTTTGAACATAAATTCTGATAATTTGGAAGCAAGTTGTTACAAAAACTTATAATTCTGCTGAATGAATCACATTTTAGTTTATTTTATGCTTGATAAGTCATCATAACTTTTGCAGAGACAGCAACTGAGCATTATGCAGCAATTTGGAGCTCTGCATTTTACACGGTAGTGTGTTGACATAAACTAGGTGAGGTGAACATTAAGTGTACCTTACATATTTCTATCGTCTTGGCTATCTGTGTCGTTGGGTCACTTTTCAGGCACACTCTGTAGACTGCTGGCCCAGTAGTAGTAGTTGTAGTCGTAGTAGGTGTAATAGTTGTCATGTGTTATCTAGGTGGTGCGGTGTGATGGCACTAGTCTACTGCCATACCGTGCAGAGCTGCTGTCAGTCCTAAGGCTGACTCTCCACGTCGTCTGTAAAGAGGTGCTCACACTATCGTGTGTACTGCTCAAGCATCTACTCAAGGCTTTGACATTGATTTACGCCAACGAATACTGCAGCACCACGATGGACTTGGATCAGCCGCTGAGTCAAGGCCTGCCTATCAGGGTCTGTAGTGGTAGTGGTAGTGGTGGAAGTAGTAGTAGTAGTATGGACTTAGCTCGAGGTGTTTTATCAAGTCAGGAATATACACTGATCAGCAGGAGATGTCATATAAAAATGTGAGTCTACGTTAACTACCAATGGGTGTGTTTTGAGTTCTCGGACTTTACATAGTTTAGAAGTGTATTTTGAAGTCACTGGTGTATATTGTTTTTATTGTCATTGCTTGGCAGACAGTCACTGATCTTATGTTAGGGGGGTCTACATTGTCTAGCAGGGGGTGTTTTTAAAGTCAGGGGTCTACATTGCATGGCCTGAGGTGACTGAGGGTAGGGGGTCAGTATTTTCTGGTGGGGGTCTTATTTAACATCAGGGGGGTCAGATTGTGCGGGACACTGGACTCACTGCTGCCGACGCATGGGCTGTTGCTGACGACTGGTCAACATGGAGGGCGCTACGACCCACAGCCGGTTACATGCAGCAGTGAATGAGTGAGTGGTCTAGATTGCCTGGCTGTGAGTGTTTTTTGCAGTTAGTGGTCTAAAGTGCCTAACAGGGCATTCTGTGTATTATTTAGTCAGTGGTCCATGTTGCCAAGTGGGTCGGAGCTATGTTTTAATTGCAGAAATGTGTCAGTTGAGCATTAACTCGCAGTGTTCAGTATGGTTGATGGCTGCTGAATGCTGATTGGTTGGTGTGTGTCAGGAATGGGGTCAGCCGGGTGACCTGCATAAGTTGGACATTCATTGGCACGTGCCGTCGCCGGAGGAGAAGAGTTTTGCAGCGGAACTTCTGCAAGAATTTCTGATGAGCGAATTTGAGACAATTCGACAACATGTCGATGGGACACACACACTCACCAGGTGAGGCGTACAGAAAGAGACGGACACAGGTGGACACAGACGAATAGACAGACAGACAGACACAAGTGGGCACAGGAGAACAGACTAACAGACAGACATGATTTGTCGAATGTTTAATTACAGTTTGTTAACAGCATGATGTTCTGTGAATCATTGGCTACCAGACATTTGTTTCACGGATTTCATCTGTTTAAATACTTGTATCTATTTTTGTTATTTATTTGTGTAGTTAATTTGAAATTACTTGTGCTTCGTTATTTTATAGGTCTCCTATATGCTTTTTTTATGCAGAAAATAATGCAGGTATCAATTTTTTGTGATGTGCTGTTGTGTATTCGTGAAGTCATATGTCACACAAAGTTATGGGTAATAAAATATGGTCATGTAACATGGTTCACTGATTTTATGAGTGAATATCATTACAAGTCAACTAAACCGCATCTTCAAAATTGGCTTATCTGCGATTTTCTTGTTATAGATCACATAGGTAAAAGGTAATACTCCCGTAGTCAACAGCGCTCTCTCGCAGCTCTGTGTCTGTAGGGTGGTGCTCATCTCCGTTTTAAGGCCCTGAGCCGGCAGTGAGCAGCAGCTCAGTTACATGGGCGGTAGGCCTGACGTTTTTTATTTACTGTTGTGATCTTCCCGGCGGTGAGGCCAGTACAAAAATATACTGCTTGGTGACAGAGGCACGTGTGTGAACAACTTGCCCAAGGTTGTTAACTGGTAGTGCACCGGGCCGGAATCGAACCAAGGACCTCCAGGTCACAAGTTTGACGTGTTACCGCTATACCACCAAGCTACACGTGTGGCTTTATAGATCACGTGGCATTGGGTTAATGGTGATTTTTTACCGGCTGTCTGTCAGTGGAGAGGTGAACAATCTTGTAATCTGTCTAACTGGATAGAGGAGAAAATAGCGCACCAGGATTGCAATGGGTTGGTCACATTTTGCAGCATTTTTTAAAAATGTTATTGAGCTCAAATGTGTATGCTTTTGTGTGCAGAGATGAACTGCTACAGAGCTTATCAATAATACACCACAGTGTATTGGGAGCAGGGGCTTTGTTACCTCAATGGACTGCTGAGCCTGTACACCTGTGAGTACTACTACTACACCTGTTACTACTACACGTGCTGTTACTACCACTTTTGACTTGAAAGTTGGTTTATAGCAAGTTTTGTTACTGTTCCAGACAACTTAGGCAGCTATGAGCTAAAAAGTTTATTTTCTCTGTATTTTTTGTCTTTATTGGTGTGTAGTTATGTAACACTAATGTGAAGAGTGTTTTGTTTTATGCCGTAAAGTGGCTTGCAAATTAGGTGATGTGGCCTCTCTGTGCACATTACTTCTTTGATGTTGCCTGCCAGAAATTATAAATGCACATTTGGATTTGTCAAAATTTATCGTTTCGAACGCTGCTATCTTTTTCCTTGGATACATTAAAATCAGCATTTTTTTGATGTCATAATCAGGACTATATAGTGATATTGCAATGTAAGAAGAAATTTTCTGGATATGGCGATAAAGTGGATGTTCAAGACGACTTGTGCCGAGAATTATGGAACTGTATTTCGGTTTGTCACAGATATGTTGAAAATACTGTAGACTTTTTTTCAGACACAATGTACATTAGTTTTGCCTGTATGTAGGGTTTAGTCTGTCTGTCTGTCCGTTTGTGTGTCTCTATGTGTCTCTGTCTGTCTGTCTGTGTAGGGTTGAATGTGCTGTTGAGCTGCGAAGGTTTTCCCACATTGCCGCCTGTGATCGTGATGGTAAGTTGACAAACATGTCAGCATTTAGTGAATATCAACATTTCACTCCGTTCTGCTGCTGCTGCTGCTGCTGTCAGTTGAAAATGGTATAGCTCTTCATGGAAAACCCATCTCGGAGCTATGGAGCGTCACCTGCCATATGGGATCACAAAGTGTTTTGTGCCACCCGCAACAGGTGAACGCACCTTGCCTCAACTTCAGCCAGAGTCGATTTACCTACCCCCTGGAGGGATGGAAGGCTGAGTTGATTTTGGTGGTAGTCACCCATCTAAATAGTGACCACTTGATAGTGACTCAGTCGGGAGTCAAACCCACGAACTCACAATCATAAGTCCAGCATCCTAATCATTACACCACCAAGCCAACACTGCTGCTGCTCAGTAATTTATTTCTGTTCCATGTGGCAATATTTGTAGTAGTAGTAGTAGTAGGAGCTAGAATATGTCAGCAGCTGGACGTCTTTCACCAGCGCAACTTACGGAGGATTCTGGGCATTACACGGAAGGACCACGTGACTAACATGGAGGTGCTAAGCCGGTCTGGGCAGCGAATTAAGATTACAGGACATTGTAGCAGAGAGACGACTTCGGATGGCAGGCCATATCATCAGGATGCCACCTGGACGACCAGCCAATCACGCTATGTCATGGACCCCTCGTGGTAGTGGCAGACGACGAGGTCGTCCAACGAAGACTTGGCAGTCTGCATTTAAAGAAGACCTGGTGGACCGAGGAGTCAATTGGAATGTCAGCGTCCGGGCTGTGGCTACAAACAGAAGCAAATGGCGAACTCTTGCTGCCCATTGTCCTGTCAAGGACCAAAGGATCTAAGTGCTAAGTAAGTTGTAGTAGTAATAGTAGAGGGAGAGTTGAGTAGTAGTAGTAGTAGTAGTAGAGGCTGGTTGTGTGGTTGTAGGTATAGTGCTGAGTGGAGGACAGAATGTTCGTCTGATGGTGATAAACTGCATTCATCCACTGCTCGGTAACTCTCCATGTTTTCTCTTCACGCTTTTCGTTTCTCTTGTGGTCAACGGTGTCGTTGTTAGGGCACCAGTAAGGGTGTAAGCAGGGTGTCAATTTGTGCAAGTGTACTGTAGATAGTAATACTAGTTTTTGAAGAAAATGATTTTAGAACTAACTGACTGGATCCAATTTGGTTTTGGCTGTGTTTTCGTTACTCTGTCTGTCTCTCTGTCTCTCCACATGTTTGCACGTGTGTGTCTGTTGGTGCGTAGATCACATGTTGTCAACGAGTGAAGATGACACAAAGTCACTCGTTCACGTTGTCAAGGTTTGTCTCTCATCTGCACTTTACTTCCGCCTTATCATAGTAGTACTTGGTGTTGTTCAGGAAGTTGTCATAGGTAAGACTGTAGTAGTAGTAGCAGCAATAGTAGTAGCAGTAGTAGTAGTAGTAGCAGTAGCAGTAGTAGCAGTAGCAGTAGCAGTAGTAGTAGCAGCAGCAGTAGTAGTAGTAGTAGCAGCAGTAGCAGTAGCAGTAGCAGCAGTAGCAGTAGCAGCAGTAGCAGCAGTAGTAGTAGTAGTAGCAGTAGCAGTAGTAGTAGCAGCAGCAGTAGTAGCAGTAGCAGTAGCAGCAGAAGTAGCAGTAGTAGCAGTAGCAGTAGTAGTAGTAGTAGTAGCAGTAGTAGTAGCAGCAGTAGTAGTAGCAGCAGTAGTAGCAGCAATAGTAGTAGTAGTAGTAGTAGTAACAGTAGCAGCAGCAGCAGCAGCAGCAGCAGCAGTAGTAGTAGTAGTAGCAGTAGCAGTAGTAGTAGTAGCAGCAGTAGTAGTAGTAGTAGCAGTAGCATTAGCAGCAGAAGTAGCAGTAGCAGTAGTAGCAGTAGCAGTAGTAGTAGTAGTAGTAGCAGTAGTAGTAGCAGCAGTAGTAGTAGCAGCAGTAGTAGCAGCAATAGTAGTAGT
>Ga0209367_1000919_pt1 | contig 33607 bp, 17 predicted proteins | sample WorMetLIZISLAND2_FD_187412 | JGI IMG/M metagenome (GOLD analysis project Ga0209367, IMG submission 187412) | Marine gutless worms symbiont microbial communities from Max Planck institute for Marine Microbiology, Germany - Olavius geniculatus... ... | reverse complement strand
GCGTCCATGACGTAATCACGCCATTAAAATTTGGTGACGATCGGTTCAGGGGTTTTTGGTTGGCTGAGGGTCAAAGTTTGCATTTTCCCATATACTTTGAAGGTCGTCCTTACAACACTCACACTATCGTGTGAGGTGTGATAACAGAAGAGCCATACATAATATGCATGAGTGAGTGACTTGTTCAAAATCATAACAATTCAGTAAAGGTCTGGAATCTTTAGTCTTGATCCAGATGGTATCAAGCTTTGTCTCTGTATTCTTGAGACTTACAGCAATACAATACAACAATACAATAGAGAATTTGCACTCAAAAACTGACAAACAAACTGTCAGTTTAATCTAGCACATAAACTAAAAAAACTGAAATGTTTAAAAAAATGAAATGAGAGATACTGAGAATAGAAATAGTGTTAAATGTGAAAATGGCAAAATTCAAAAAATGACTGAAGTAAAGACAACTAAAATAAAAAAAACTGAAAAGGTAAGATATAAAGAATAATAATGATATCCAAAACTCTGAAAAAACTGAAAAGAGTAAACATAAAAACCGTGAGCAGGTCCGAATGGCCGTGAAGTCAGTCCGAGCCACACACTTTGGTGTCATTTATGCCGCTGCTACTGCATAATACCTAACCAGTCGATGAGATGGCGTGACTACATCATAACTTACCGAGTCTGAGTTTCTTCGTTGTTGGAACAAGGAGTCGAGTTCATCAAAGAAGATGACGCAAGGAGCACTGTCGGAAGCTCTCTGAAACACTTGCCTTACCGCACGCTCACTCTCACCCACGTACTACAACAGCAACACTAGCAGCAGTAGTAATAATAATAACAGTCATAGTAATGGTAGTAGTAATCGGAGTAGTAGCAGTAGTGGTAGAATGAGGGTTGTTCAATAAATAAGTTGCAAAACAGCATCATTCTGTTAGTTTTCCAAATGTAAAAAATTTGAATTATACGTTTTGTAGCGACTCTGAATACATGTAGAATTTTTTTTGATGATGACGTCGTTATTGTGATGTCATCTGTTTACAGAACACAGTCTGCACGTGTACTATTTTCCCCACCAGTAATCTATCATAACTCGCAAGTGACGAACAGCATAGGAACAAAAAAATGAATAAACTTAACAAGTTAACGCCATCTCTTTAAATGTTAAAGACTAATGTTTCATTTTCAACATATCACCCGAGTTCACTCAAACATTTGTCCTGTCAGCAAACTTCTAAATGTCCAATGCAAAGAACGATGCTGGCTGCTGTCCATGCCACCAAAGAACGACTGATTGCACATTGGTATATGATACAAATTTCTGCCCACTTAGCATTCTGTTACACCAAATGTGAACTGTTCGCTTCTAAAGCACTTGTTGCCATATACTGGATGCATCTCAAGAGTGAATCTGATTTGCATTTATTTTTTTGGCCCACAAAAATACAATAACAGCACACTGTTCGTTACGGGATGATTTCAGTGGCAACGTCGCCGTATTTAATGTTTATAAATGACGTCACAGTGACGTTATCATCATAAAACTCACAGCTTCTATTCAGAATTCCCCATAAAACATATTTTTGGATTTTTAGCATTACGAAAACTAACAGAATGATGCTGTTTTGTAACTTATTTATCGAACAACCCTCGTAGTAACAGCATGCTCACTCTCACCCACATATTACAACATCCGTACAATACATTATAATAAACACAAAGATTGATACATTAACCAATGAGCTATATGAACTGATCAAAGTGTTTTGCGGTATTTAAAAGCAAAATATGCTCAAAAACTGATCAAGGAAGATACTCATCCACTGATTTGAGCTACAGGAAAAAAACTGCTGTGACAATATGCAGTTAAAAGTCTACTTTGTGTGCTCAGCATAACCTGGCACAAATAACTATGTATGATTTCATAGGTTCTCAAATGCAAACTCACAGTTTTGTAAACTCAGCATGCACAATCAAACATATTATTAACAAGCAACATGGACAACGAAGTAATCATTACGGTATATTATATATGTCATACCATCACTACTACTATTTTCAATTTCTGTTCAACTGGCCGGAGCAATAAAACACAAAAAACTAGAAATTTGGGGCAAAGCCCAACGTGAGTCCGCCCGGCGCCCTAAGTCCGATTGGGGGAAATTAGAGGGGGGTGTAACATTTTCCTCGGCATCAAAGTCACGTGGCCCAAACTTAAATGCATTGGCATACGCCAAACGCGCATTGTCGACTTAGGGTAGGTCAACATTAGTGCTTATAACTTGGTTCGTGGTGGACGGAATTTCACAAATTTTTTTTTGTTCAACGCCGAAAAAATCGCTCTAGTCAACGCCGTTTAGATTATGTCGTTATCTTCATCAGTTCCAGAGATATTTGCGCTCAAACTCGAAAGTTGTCGTAAATCGCACCGATTTTTGAACGTTTTTTGCCCTCCCAAATTTTAAGGGGGGCGGGGCCCCCAAAATTTGTACCTGCGTTAACACCCCAACCTAGAGCCGCGTCAAGTGTCAAAGTTTCGTCGGGCTACACCCCTCAACTCCGAAGTTATAAGCGCTTCTTTATTACATTTTAAGCCAATTTTTGACTTCCTTTGAAAAAAGTTGTAAAGGGGGCCCCCGTCCCCGTTGGGGGTGCGCTAGCAAGACTTAGTCATTCTCTAGCGCGTGTAAAAATTTAGGGGCGCAGCACCCCGTAGAGGCCGAAATATGGTCTTCCAAAAAATGCACTTTGGGTGGGTACCATTAAGAATCTAAATCTCCAAGGTCACTGGACCAAACTTCACCGTACTTGTTTCGCCTAACGCAGGAGGAATCGCGATAGACCGAATGACTATCCAGTTTTGAATATCTTCATCCATTTCGGAGATATTCGCCGCCGAACTTCAAAGTTGTCCGGAATCGGGCCAAATTTTGCATTTTTTTCGCCCCTGAAATTTTTGTGGGGTGTGCCCCCCAAAATTTTGGACCAGCATTATAAAATTGGGTCAAGTACTGACCGTCGTGCAAAATTTCATGCCGGTCAGCCCACACATCTCAGAGATCTTGCGCAGGAAAAAAAATAAAAAATAAAACATCTGGGCTAAAACTTAAGTCCGCTCCGCAAGCTATCGCTTCCAGGCGGACTAATAATCACAAGACGCAGCAGCTATTCTCTTCAATTCATCCAATACTGCTTACAAAAACTTTGTTATAGTTAGTAAACTCCACAATAAAAAGATAAGAGTCACAAAACAGTCTTCTTACCATGCTGAGAAGTTCTGGCCCTTTGACTGAGATAAAATTCAAACCAAGCTCATTAGCAACAGCCTACAAAAACATTATACACAACCCAACTTACCAAATTACTAACTGCACACTGAAATAAACAGTTGCAAACTTTTAGCACATAACAAACTTATCTAAATAGAATTATGCATATTATGCATTTCTATTTATTACTCTACATGCGAAAAAGTTGACTAGCAGCTTTGATGTTTACTACAGTTTGCAAGTATGAGTTCTCTTGTATTAAAGAACGGACTAAAAAAGTGAGCCAGCTAACCTTGGCAACAAGAGTCTTGCCATTTCCCGGAGGCCCAGTCAACAATATACCACAATGATGTGCACCAGAGGATCGATATGACTGTGGATACTTTATTGGCCACTGCACAGACAACAAAATTTGAATCAAAATCAGACAAAAACAACATATCATAAACACAATGCAACTGCAAGCTGCAACTGAAAAAAAACAACAGTTAAGTCACAATATGTCGTTTTTGTTTTGTACTGGAAAGCACTATTTACTGCTAAAAATACTCTAGCTTTGTTACAGTGTTGTACAAAATACTAGCTAAAATGATAGAAGTAAAATGAAACTAAACTAGCAAAATATAATGTAAATGAAACATAAATGAAACAAAGTATGTTTTTAAAAAATCAAAAAGAATACTGCAAGTTTTATTCCCATCAAAACATGCTGCTAATTTTCCACAATTACCTTTCCAAAAAATAATGAGAACAAAGACAAAGACAACACAACAACATAATCATGTAAAAATATTTTGAAAACTGAATAATAAATTTACATTCATGCAGAATGCATGACAATCATATGTAAGTAAATAAGTAAGTAAGAGCTTTGAGGCACAAATTAACCATTAGTCATAATTTTAGCACCCAAACTAAAAACACTTATCAAGTGGTCTGTAAAACATACAATGATAGACTTCTGCAGTTCATGACGAACTGACTGCAAAGCACCGATGTGTTTCCAAGTAACATTTGGCACCGTTGCAAAACCTTCGCGCTTGGACGATGGCTGAGAATGTTTTAGTGCTGCCTGCAATTCAAATTCACACAAGCAGTGGATTAATACCTACTATTAAGATAAACGTCTGCCAAAACTATAAAAATAACATCCTTCCTTTGGTGATAATAGTACAGAGTAAGCGAGTAGGCGATGTCTTACTTGACACATTATAAGTCATTTTGCACATAAGTTTTTTTTCCAAAACAATCACTAGCATTGGTTCTGACAATGCAAACAAACAGCAGAAATTCAAACAAGCTAACACAAAACATAAACAAAAACAATAAAACTACCTAAGCATGCATAGAAACATGCAACTGTCAGCGCTGCAAGTAAACTATATGCCTCGGGCAACGACATCAATAAATACCAGGTAGTGCTGCCACAGGAAAGCTGTTGCATAGTGTGCACATTGACTAGTACTTGCATATTACACCTTTTAAAATCCTAAACTCGGATTGCAACAAAACTAAGCTAAAATGGAAACCAAACAAAAAGGATCTAAACAAAATTCTCGGCAGAGAAATGGTGGAAAAAAATACTTCAAAGTCCAAGAGAGTGATGTACAGTGAAGAATCGGGAATGTCAATATCTTCTCTTAACCATCGCAATGCTACAACACACATCAGCAACACATACATGGTAAGGTCAACTCAGCCTTCTATCCCTCTGGGGTACAGAGTACCGGCTGCTCTTTGTCGACAAAGAACCTGACAAAGAGCAGACAACAGAATGTGTCTACAAAGTTCCATGCGCCAATTCTGATAAAACATACATAGGTGAAACAAGAAGGAAACTTGGTGTCAGGTTGCAAGAACATAGAACTGAAGTGGAGTTCAAAACCAAGCGAGCTTTTACCAAAAGTCAGTGCTCCAGCACTTCAGCAGAATACAACAAATTGGCTCTCACCGACCATGCTCTACAAGAAAACCACGTGATAAACTGGTCTGATGTGTCGGTGATCGACAGGGAACCTGACAGAGCCACCAGATGGATCAAGGAGGCAATTCACATCCGCAAGGAGGGACAACAAGCCATGAACCGCAAAGAAAGCAGCTACCAACTCAGCCATGCGTATTGCGTACGACCGCTTTCTTGGCCCAGGACTTACTTACTGTGCCAAAAACCGGAAAAAGAAATGATTGTTTTTATTCTCCTGACAAAGACATCCGGTGGAAGTTGAAACGTTGAGGTACAAACAATTTTTGGTCGTAATTGATGAATTTATTACTGTACTGCTCAAATTTGTTTTTAAGATCTGCCCTTCTCAAGATTGCTCATCCCCGCAATAGCTAGAGCCATTCTGGCATTAACCTCTAAAAATTTAAGTTAAATATGTGAATAACTTTCACGGAAACCCATCACATAAATGCGGGATCACACAGTGTCACCTGCCACCTGATACAGGTAAACATGCCCCAGCTTTAACCCAGGCAAGCAAGCAGGTGTTTGACTTGATCGAAATGGAGAGATGAAAGGCTGAGTTGACGACTGAGTAGGCAGTTGGTTATGTACTGAGATAGCATTGTTTACGTGCAGTCAGAAAGGCATGCAAAATGACTTATCGTCACTACATTCAAACTTTCACAAACATGTTTGCTTTATTAGTGCATTAATTAATGTGTTAAGTTAACAGCTTGAATAGCAAGACTTACCAGCTGCAAGCTGATTGGTCTGATGTTCAATGCTATGAGGAATGGCAGTAGTGGCATCACTCACGGCAGCAGTAGACTTGCTAGTAACATCGCCACAGTCTGACAATCTACTGGCATTATCTGATGACAACCCACAGCTGCTGTGGGCCGACAGATCTGTGCTAGCTGTATTTTCAGCATCATTAGCTGGAGCTGTGTCAATACACTGCGACTGCTGCAGTAACCTAAATGGCAAACAGTCAAGCACCATGATAAAACACTACTGTAAAAGTCCACTAGTAAAATATGGTACAATAAATCAGCAACTTTGGCAAAAACATATAACACGATGGAATTACAATAGACAGCAAGCAAGGCAAAATAAACTGACCGCTTTATGCAGATTTGTCCGGCTTTGGTCACAAGAAATCTCAAGTCAACACCCACGTAGCCGGGAGTCAACTGCGCCAAGTGCCGAAGATTGAGATCTGGTGCCAAACGGACTTTTTCGCACAGCACTTTCAGTATCCTGACATCAAATTCATCCACACACTCACATTTGCAATATCAACAGCAATGATTCTCATATTTGTTTCAACAGTAACAATCACTAAATCATTTTTGCAGCACTGCAGCAATTGTTTCTTAATGACAGGGATTTTTCTGGCATAGCGTTATCAAATCTATCCTAATGTAAAAAATACTGAGCAGAATGCACCAAATATAAATTACATTCAAATTCACACAAAGATTTAAATCCATCACCAAACTGCAAATTTCAGTTCTCATGTAAAAAACTTATTATATATCCCTTGAAAATTGCTGGAGCACACTTTCTACATTCTGCACGTACAGGGTGCGGCAAAAAAATGGACCACTAAAGTTTTTGTCATTTTCTCAGCAACCGTTTGGGATTTTAATATGTAATTTTACAGCTTTATTTACTGAAACATTCTACATCTAATTGCCAAGTAAAATATGATTCTGTTGAAAAATGACGAAGTTATAGACTTTTTAACATGACACCCTACCAATTTTTCAGCATTAAAAATTTCAAGCTAAAAATGCTATTTAATTTTCAAAAACTGGTTACATGTTACTGCCGATAACGTCACATTGACATTTTAATAACCAGCAATTTATATTGTTTATAAATTATCACTTAATTATCGTTCTTTTAAAGCAATCGCCGGCTGCCCACCAGGTTCATCTTCGAGCAAGACAGCGTGTCAGCATAGACAGCGTGCAGCGCACAGAATGGACTGCAAGCCAACTATCCAGATTTCACCACAAAAGACCAGTGGCCTCCAAATTTTCCGAATATACACCCAATGGACCACCGCGTGTGAGGTGCAATGTTGGAGGCTTACTGCAAGCTTAAAACAAAGCCGAAAACAATCGCCAAACTCAATGAAGCGCTTCAGGTTATCTGGGGCAACCTGCCATAAGGACTGATTGACAAGGCTGTGAAAGACTTATCAAATCAAGCGACTGAAGACTTGTGTTGGAGCTAGGAGCTGACGATGGAGACTTCAAACATTCACACTGACAATGAAGTTCTGCAATCTGATCATCAGTTAACTGTGTTGTTTCAACGATGTTATTCAAGTGGTGTTGCAGCTTGAACATTTTTAATGCTGAAAAATCAGTAGACGGTCATGTTAAAAAACCTATAACTTAGTGATTTTTCAACAGAATTATACTTTGCTCAGCAGTTAGATGTAGAAGATTTAACTCAATAAAGCTGTAAAATTTCAAATTAAAATTCCAAATGGTTGCTGAGAAAACAACAAAAAAACTTTAGGTGTCCACTTTTTTGCCGCAACCTTTACAACCCATAGCAACAAAGCACCGATGCATCACATCATATTGTTTTTATTCATTAAAATTTATCACAAACTGCAGGAAGATCAGCACAGCATACATCATACGAGCTGCTTCATCGGGAATTCCAACAGAAATTTCCTGGTCAAATCTGCCAGCTCGTCTCAGCGCCGGATCAAGAGCATCTGGTCGATTTGTTGCTCCAATTACTACCACAGAGATGTCTGGTTTAGCATAGAGATCTGGCAATGCAAACGAAAACTGCAGTCCACAGCAATAAAACTATCTGTAATCACTTCTTCAGAAATAAAACTTTCACCTGCATTGTTTAACGCTAATTCTCATTTTATCTGGCAACTGAAAAGATCCATAAATCTCCTGAATTCAGTTTTTTGAAAAATGCAACTCTGCAACCTGAAATGCAAAAACCCACTACAATGAATGTGAAACTTATGCATACACAAAGACATTAAAAACCAAAATCAACATAAGCACTATTAAATAGTAACAATTATTGACTACTACAACAGAATGTGTTAGTCATACATTGCTTGGAAGGAAAGAAAATAAAAAGTAAGTCATTTTCTAATCATATTTGAAGGTTTGCCCGTGGGGACCTAGCCTAACCTAAAGTAATGCTCGTAAACATTAGCAGGTTAAATAAAGCTTTGCAACAACACCAGCAATAAACGTTGCAGCAATGGATTAGTAACTATTAAAACACTTTATTATTAGTGGAAAAGGAACTAAACTTTGACTGAGTTTTGCAGTTTGACGAAACATCGCACCGAACCACACCAGATGGTTAGGGTTAAAGTTAGGTTTAGAGTTAGGGTTAACCGCACCGGACCGACCGCACCGAACATCCGGTCATCAGACCTGAGTTTTGGGTGGGTTGTTAGGTGGGTTTGCACAATAAAACCAACTGGGTTTTTTCAAGTATGTGCCTGGGTGTCTCAGTGCTGATAGTAGAAGTAGACCATTAGTATGCACATACCATCCATGCATGTCAGCAGCTGGGCAACTATCCGACGTTCCATATCCTTCGATGCCGTTTCTCGTTTTGGTGCAATGGCATCAATCTCATCAAGAAATATTATGCAAGGTGCCTGATCCTGAAAGCAAATTACTACAAAGTTATGACATGAAAAAAAGTTGACCAACAACAAAGAAGTCTTACAGCTGACATAATCGGTAGTTGGGAGAAAAAAATGGCATCCAACCCTTAAATTCAGCTCCAGTAATCTTCAGTAATTTCCTTGGAAACCTTATAAAAAATGTAAAAATCTATTTTCAGAAGTCCATTTTTGCACTGCTGTCAACATGTAAGTTACAGAAAAGCTGAGAAAACTGTCAGTTACAATTCTGCATTCCAAATTTGGCTCTGATAACTTATATTAACTACATCTGTATGCTTGATTTCGTTTGCATGTGCCAGTGTTATTTCAGTTGTAATTTTTCAGTTACAGTTTTAGTTAAAGTAGTCATTTTATAAATTTTTCAGCTGTAGCAAAGTTACAGTTAACTTTTTTCACTTACTATTACAGTTAATAATTTTTCAGTTACAGTTATAGTTATTTTAAATTTCTAAAAAAAACTCTAGAAATACCATAATAAATAACTTACGACTCTGTGACAGAAACAACACAAAGTGCAGCATAAAAACATTCAAGTATTTATATCTCTTCTTGCATTGCTTCTGAAGCTGCAAGATGACGAATGTGCAAACGGACATGTCGAACACGCACATGCCATGTGCATGTCCATTTGCACATTCATCATTTTTTCCCTATTTTTTCATTTTATTTCTTTGTTCTTAGTGTTAATTTTTCCTCAATTTTGTCTGTACTTTGTGAGTAATTTAATATTCAAAAAATTAATTAAAAAAACAACACTCAGAGATCAAAGATGAGGTTGGTTACCACGGCCAAATCAAACAAGTCGCGTATTCTCTCCTCACTGTCACCAGAAACTCCAGATATGAGTTGTGTGCTCGACATCTTGATAAATGAGCAGCCAACCTCCTGCATCACGTCACCAATGCATGCTAACGTTACCATTACGATCAATATAATCTCCTCTTGTTACAACTTTTATTCGTCATATTGTTGACGTTTTGGGAACTGCTTTTGCCTTAACAACTGTAATTTATTACAATAAATAACTGTAATGCATTGCATTAACCACTTTTTAACATTTGAAAAACTGGCCTCTGCTTCTAAGATTGACATCAATTTTCATGCAATATAATTCACACTAGTGAAACTGCGATCAGTTTTTGTTTAAACGACCTATGTTTGCCAGATTTACTCCAAATTTAAATGGGTTCAAAAAACAACAACAAAAATTAAAAATTGTTGAAGGAGAACACACACAGGTAAGATGCTTTCAGTCCCCAAACAAAGAGCATCAAAGCATCAAAATGATAAATTAAAAAGAAAAAATGCACAAACGTTTAGAGAGAGTTTCCCAACACAGGAAAATATTTATTACAATTTAAAACAACTTTGTAATAAAATAGAATAATAGCATTCACTGACAGGCACAATAATAAACAAATAGCAAATTAATAAACTATCAAATTTTGGAGCCATACTTCTAAACACGTACACCAGCTATAGCATTTGCTAGCAGGGTCTTGCCACACCCAGGTGGTCCATGCAGTAAGATGCCTCGTGGAAAGGCAACTCCAAGCCTTCGTACCGCTGACTGCTTCATGTGCAGCAGATTGTCAATCACAGCCTTTAACAAACACATTGAACTCAATCAACATTTATTACTATGTTGCAGTGAAGAGGCTGAATTTATAAAGGTATAAAAATGTAGAATCAATAAATCAACAGAAGACAATGCTCTGACAATACAAAAATATGGAGAATCAACAAAATACAATGTTCTTTCCATGAAATATTACCGATAATATTTACATCATATGTAACAACTAAATATTTATATTTATTAAATTAAATTCGTAAATAACAGACTGTGATGCAAACCTCCTGGAAGCAAAAGCTCAACAAAAAAATCTACATTCACAAAGAAAAGATACAAAAATACATCAAAATTACATTGATTGGAAGAATAAAAAATGTTACCCATATAGCAGTAATGCTGCCACCAAACTCTGACAGTCTCGTTGATGACTGCTGGACTTCAATACCAAACTTCTTTCTCGCCACGTGCTCCTTATCTGTACTTGCTGGCAGTGACCTTTTCCGACCTTTCCCACGATCTGGCGTCTGTGCTGCCATGTCTGCTTTCTACACATATAAAATTTGTTTAAGCACAAACACAAAAATGCTAAAATCAAAAACTGCATATAAGCAAGTAAGTAAATAAAAAATATAAATACCGCTAAGTAGATAAATGAATTAATTAATTAATTACTTAATAATGTAGGCATAACCACACATTTTTACACGTAACTTTTTCTTGAATGGCCTACTTTTTCACATTCCTCCAAAAATTATTAAATTTGACCTTCCTGGCTCCATACAATAGTGTTAAAGTAATGAAAGCATTATTGTTGTTTAGTCTACCCATCTTCCCAGAGTTGCACCAGGGTAGGCTGGTCCCCAAGAGTCAACTTCAATGGTACATTGTTTTGGCAGTACTTGAGCGAGTCATGGGTTCAATGGCTCCAATACAACAGTGTTAAAACACTGAAAGCATCAGTTGTGTTTAGCTTACCTATCTTACCACAGTTACATCACCGAATTAGGCTGATCACCAAAAGTAAACTTCTGGGAGACTGTTCAGACAGTACATTTGCAAGTTCAATGTTCAACCCCGTTAAAGCACTTCAAATACTGTGCATTAATTTCCACCAAATGTCACACAATCGGTACTGGTACCAAAAGCTAACAACAAGTACCTTGAGTTTCTGCTCATTTGAGTCACATCTGCTGGCAGCAACTGTTGGCACAGATGACGACGGTGCACTGGTGCTGCCAGTGTTTAAATGTTGACCACCATCACAATTAATGTCATCAATCAGTATTACATCATCATCTGCTGTCGACTCCTGACATGTTCTCTCTGTCACTGGAGCCGCATCACAAGCTGTTACCGATGTTTCGCTCTGCTGATATGACTCTAAGTTTGTGTCCGACAGCCGACTACCAGTCCTGTCAATGGAGTAACTCAGTCCACTGGAAGTTGACACAACTGGACAAGCAACGTTATCATTTCCAGTACTGGAGGCAGTCCGCTCCTTCCTTGCATACATATCAGTTACAACTGAGTTCATCTGATTGGAGTCCTACAAAGAAATACATTCACGATGCACAAATCGTGGGCTACAGTCTGATAAGTAGGCTCTAGCATAAAAACAACATATAAATTTGCAAATCTCGCAAACATTTTTGAGCATCCTGAATCCAAGACATTCACAAAAATTTGCAAAAAAAACATGCATCATTTTAAAAGCAATCTGTTCAACATGAACACAGCTACTCAGAAAACCAAGCCACGACATAACGTGACAATATGTACTAACACTGCGACCATGTAAAAAATGATGACAACTGATCTAGCAAGATAAACGTAAGGTCAAAAGTCTTCATGGGTGCAATAGAATGGCATCAGAAAATATTTCGTAAAGTCATTTCAGCCAACAATTCTTAACTGACAATCCACTGGTCTTATCTTCAAATGGATCAAAAGGTTTAAAGAAAGCAGAGATAAAACCAAGTAGACAAAACAACTAATAAAAAACTATTTTTTAAAAATTAGCAAAATCATTTTCTTTTATTTTAGCAAAAAATGCTACGTAATGAAAGATATCATGTAAGTACTGTTTAGTAAGATAATAACTTGTGACTGAAAACATATGTCTAAAGTTCCTGATAATATACAACACTTTTTACCAGATATTCTACATAGTTATCAGTGTTAGATGAGAAACTTTTGTCATCATCATCAGATGAAGAAGAACTTGAGCTCCTCCTGACAAATAATCCACAGTGGTTAACATCAAAACTGCAGTCAAAAACTTCACAAGTTGTCCAGCATTTTTAAAAAGCCCTTTCTATATTTGCAGTCAATCAATTAGCCAACTTTAAAAAATACGTCAAATGCAGAATTTCTCACAGTGGGGTACATACTTTATTACGTAAAATACTACAAGACTTCTCCCACCATAAAATACACACAAAAAATAATCATAAACAGAAGCCAACAAAATCTAACAAAAGTGATGTTAAGTTTTAAAACTAATTAATAAAATCTATTAACTCAAACGTAATCTTAACGGTGCTTAATGGCCAAGTTATCAGATGAATTCAATAATTCATTAACTGTCATCACTGCTTATAATATGAAATATCTTCTTCATTAATGCTGCATCATCTTTGTTCAAATACAAAGTTTCAAAGGTTCTATCAACTATCATGTGATATTGCACAATATCAGACTCCCTACTGATCTGAAAGTCGCTGTCTCTTCTTCAGGTGCTTTTCTTCTAACTGCGTGAGAGAATCTTTTGTCTTTTGTTCAGACTGTCTTCCCTTGCACACAGTACTGTAAGCTACAACATAGAGACAATAGGATGATTCAGGCACACTGACAACATACTAATTAGGGGTGTTAACAAGACTCGACTCGCTCGAGACTCGAAAACAAATCTCGAGCTCGAGAATTATATTTCTCGCCCGTCGAGAATTCCAAGAATCTGAATACAGCATAATAAAAAGCCATTTGTTCAGCAGTGATTCGACATCAACTGACACTAACTGAGTTAGGCAAAGGAAGAGGACTGCCCCCCACCGCCAGTCCTCCCATGCACAGCTGGTATACGCAATGTCTGTTGGACTAAGCATGTACAGGTTTTAAAAGCCGCGGACGTTTCTGATTGATTGAAGATAAGCGGCCACCAGCACTCATTGTGAAGACTGCTCACTGAGAGCACCCATGTACCTTCACTGACCCACAATAGCTGCTCAAGTTTCTTTGCCTCTGTATGGTCTCCATCACAGGTCTACGCTGATACTGCCTGGTGCCTACTAAGTTGCACACCATGGCATGAGCACGTGCTGCCTCTAATAAACATACCATTTGCATTTGATAGTCAATTACTCGCCAGTGACTGATGACTCAAATGAACAAATTACATTAAGCAGCAGGAAAGCGCACAACAAGCTTTGCAACAAGCATTGTCCAGTCCACTGTCGGAAAGAATGAAAGTATCTGCTTCTGTTAAGTGACATTTAATCGATGGTGAGTGCCTTGACACCGGCCACCCGCATCTGCCGCTGTCCGTGTCCTCCATGCAGCAGGCGACCCCATGCATGTAACTCTACCCTCTCCCCCACTGCACAGCATGAAGTGCATGCCTGAGGCTGGCACCTGCGATGTTGTGCCTGGTGACTGGGGCATTCAGGCAGCGGCAACAGTGGCAGGCGTCACCTTTGCAGATACTCTAAGGCCGGTCGAGTACTCATCGAGTCCAGGGAAAAGAAATTCTCGTATCAAGAAATACAATTTTGAAAATCCCAAATACTAATAATTTACTTCAATGTAATCAGCAAGTATTCATAATCTGTGACTGAGAACTATATGTTAGCCTCATACTCAATACAAATATCAAAGCTAAAAATGATTCAATCCCAAGTAGTCAGTAATCTAGTTGACTTAAACACAAATTCAGTAATAAGCTACCATTACTTTCCACCAAGCCTGTGGTTATCTTCCCATTAGCTGCCTTTTGCTTTTGGCACTAAAACTGCACCATTTAATGACTCAATCACTATATGACAACAGGTCAGCTGAGAGACAAACCCAAAACCAGAATAGCTTGTCCAACATCCGAAACACTGCATCAAACAACACACTCATACAAAAGATACAGACCTTACAAAAACATACATATGACGTAAATCATGTGGGTACAGAAAATAAAGTAAACTGTTCATTGCAATAATCAGTTATTATATAACAGATAACTGTGAAACAAGTGCTATGAATTTCAGTGACAAAAATAATGTTCTATACCTTTTTCAACTGCAATCCGGAAAGGAATCATTTTCTTGCGCATATAATCACTAAAATAACCAAAAGGACATCATGAGTTAAAGCTTATAACAATAAAAAACTTTGACAATTAAAATGCAATTAATGACAAACTCAAATGTTCACATTTTTTTACATTTGCTCATACACATAGTTATCTTTTAAAGACATACACAACTAATAAACCAATGTAAACTTTGATAATTTATTACAAGGGAGGTCTAATTTTGTTCAGTGTTCTTGTCCTATAGTTACACTGTGCTAACAATGCATTTTTTTGGAAAAAAAAATTTGCACAGTGCTGAATATAAATCTCAATAATACCGATATTGTGCATGTAATTCCTGAGCCATCTGACTAATGCTAATAACAGGCTTGTCCTTGTTTTCTTCCATATACTACAATGCAGCAAATAAAAACATACAAACTACATGTGCAACCGTGTTCATACACACTACTGAACAATATTACCAGTAACTATTTCTCCTTGAAAACAGTTTGATACATACAATACATACAAGGCATTTAGATGCTCAAGAAAAGTAACGATGTAATTTAATCTCTATCCAAGTTCCCAACATAACTTATTATACAGATGTATTCAATAAACTGATTTAAAGACTTCATTGGCATAATTTGGTGTTGTTTCTGTTTCACCAGTATTCCATACAAGTTTGTGTATACCGTAAAACTGCTAATACAAGCCGAGTCTCATATAGTAGCCGGGTCTCTAATACAAGCCGGGGATATGAGACTGATGTTTTAATAGAAGCCGTGTCTCAAATAAAAGTTGGGTCCCTATTATAATAAGCCAGGTATCCAATATAAGCTGGACGTCCTAGTTGTTGTTGCTGTAAGTGTACCAGCAGTAGTAGTAGTAGTGATTAGTTGTATGTGCATTAGTCTTATACACTCGCTCTAAATTGTATTGTAATAACAGTATTGCACACACTAACCAGAGAAAAAAAGTATTACCCTGGTATGCCGGATTGACAATGTTTTAATAGAAGCTGGGTCTCAAATAAAAGCCGGGTGTCCAATACAAGCCGGGGGTCTAAGTCAAATGTTCTACTAGAAGCTAGAACGGTACAGGTAGGCATATTATTAGGACTCGCCTGCTCGACTCGCTGAATTAACTGTCGATCAACACCACATCCCAAGTTTCCAGAACTGTTAAAACCGGGATTTAATTTCGCGTCATTCAATTTCTTCTTCATTTTCCGCCTAAAGGTTTCTCTGTAAAGTAATTTCACTGAAAAATCACAACAAACGCATGTATTAATACTTCCGCATCACAATGCTGTCTAAAAGTAACTGGTAGTATCGAATCATATAATTTGCTAAATAAATAAGTAAAAATAAAATTTTGTACATGACAACACAATGTGTTCGTCATATCGAACTCGACTCGCCTGTAACAGTCTTAGCGCAAGATGTTCGACGAAAACTAAAAATCGACTAGCACAACAAATTTGAACAAAAAAATCTCAGTTGTTACTAGGGTGAGCCGACCGTACCGCTTATATCCGAAATCCAGCGTGACTCTGCCAGTGCATGGTCTGACTTATCGCAGAAAGAAAGCGATTTCCCAGAGTGACTACTGCAAGCCAGTAAGCCATATACACGCTGTGGTGCCGCTGCTATGTCGAACGGTAAAATTACGATATGGTGATTTGACGCACTTGGGTGATGGTTGCAGGCAGCAACATATTGCATTCAAAATTGCGACCAAACCGCTACATGTTTACTAATGACTATAGGAACTCGTCATCAACATTTCCAACGGTACCATCCTCGACCCCTTACGACGTACCGTTTAGCCACAAATACGTACTGCGCTGCCTGCGCACGATTGGCATAGCAGAGTGTGTATATATGACCCTCCACGGTCATATCCCAGGTCGATGATTTTCGTATCATCTGACATGGCTTATGCGACTTCCTATTATAGGCCCTAAGTGATCATACTGATCAGTAGCAACGGACCGCCAATGTTCGCGCCTGCGATTAGGGCGCCGACGACGACGACATCGACGAGCATTCTTGACCCTATCTCACCGACGTTTTCTGAAATACGGCGAATTTTCGCTCAAAAAAGCATTTCTCTTACCCAACCTTTGTTCAATCCCAAATTTGAAAATGTTTGTTTTTTACACTAGATCACAGAAATTTTGCATCCGAAGAGCCATGGCTACCTAATCGTATAGGCCTAAGATGTTTCCGGTAGGAATGTTTAGCTAGGCCTACAAAAAATGCGTTACAGACAGGCGACACATCGTGCTGAAAACTCGATCGACCTAATGGTTGGCCAAAAACTTCGGATTCTGTTTGAAATCAAGAGTTTTCTGGAATGGATGAAATACGTCTGGACTCATCCGGAATGAAAAAGCTAACCCCTTATGATGATTATTGACAGCGCGGTACGAATATGTTTAACAAGAAATTTGAGCTAATGCTCACGAGACGCGCGAAAGCCTATAGCAGTTCTTCTTCGCAAACTGTCAGTCTGTCTCCAGCCTTTTCGACGCAGTTCATTCTTGGATTTTGTGCTGCAGCAGAAGATCGCAAAAATTAATAATAAACATCATGTCTGTACCTATATGCAATCGTTTTCACGCTACACCAGATAATTGCGGTAAAATAACCACTTTTTAGGTGGGTAGCTGTCTTTGACGCCCGCCTGCGCCGGCCTCCTTGAACCTAGGGGGTCGGGACTTGGACTGCCAAAATCTACGTTGAATGCTGAAAATTTCATGTGCAGGTTGCCTTGGCGACAACCAGCCATTTCGTCGCAATTTAGTGTTGAAATGTGCGTTGCATCCAAAAATTGCGAAAAATTCATTAAAAACCTTTTTTGAGGAGTTCAGGGTCGTTCAAGGTCATCGATGTTGATAAATCCAAAAAGCCTGTCACCAGTGCTTGTTATGATAAGCAGCATGTATGCACCTATCTGCAACCGTTTTCACAATATTCGAGCCAATAACGGCAAAATGACGTCTTTTTAGGGGGTTCCACTTTTTGACGCCCTCGTTCTAGGGGAACTACCTGCACCCAGTGGCACGAAATTTTGTCACGATAAACTAGAGATTTTGGGGCAGCCCACAGTGAAAATTTCGTGATCCTAGCTTGCGCCGTTTTGATACAGATCACGAGTGTGACAGACGGACGGACAGACAGACAGACGGACTGACGCCCAGACGATGGCTAAGACGCGCGAAGCATTCTGCTTTCGCACGTAAAAATTGTAAATTAAGCCTATGTAAATTATACATAAATAGCATGTTAACAGCTTGAAAGAAATGTTGTTTTAACTTTTTTCAACTGGTTTGGACTGCGCGTCAGCTAAGTTGCAACTTGCAACTAGAGAGCATAGCATAAAATCCATGCAGAGGGTTGATAATTTTAGACGTTGAAACGCCCACTTTTCGAACAAATCGCCCAGACGGCAAAAAGGTCGTGCCCGCAGGGAACATGGACTTAGAGTAAGAATAACTCCAGGCTCTAAATTCTCCCCTGTAATATCGTGTTAACTTATAGCTGCAGCTGCAGCGACAAAACTATGTCTAGCCTACGTCATCGAATGATGACGTAAGAATGAATGTCTGTATATAACACCAGACTTACGTAAATCTGACGAGATGTGAGAATCTGACTCCAATGTAGAAGTAGAAGAGTATGCGTGATATATTGTATAAAAGTCGTATTTAGTATATAGACTAATATGGCGCTGAATTGGGACTGTTCGCCGACAAAGTCGTGCTACGACTTCGGCAGGGCTCGCTACACAATGAACGGCCAGACGACGACGAAAGCACGTGACGACGAAGCGATTGGTCTGACACAAGGCAGCCCGAGACCGCCACACAAAGTCCGCTTTGCATGGCAACAGCCTGCCGGGGGCGATCGAAACGGCTTGATGCCAGAAAATCTCAACAGAGGCAGCGCGCAGGACGTTTGCAGTTACCCAGAATCAGCATTCTCTACAGCTCCGCCAAGGTAGCCTATCGCTCGCATGACTCGCATCTCGGGAAATTCGCTGATTTAGTGGCTAACATTATCTTTATTGTGTGTTGTAGTATTTAGCAAGATTAAAGCATAGCCTGACATAGGAGCTGTTCGCGTTTTAGGCAGTCTATACAAACCAGCAATTTCTAAAAAAAACTATCAAACGGAGATGAGTATAAAATATTGCGGCAGTTAAGATGGTTAAAACACAATAAGAACTGAAGTCGTTCTGTAAAACGCAAAATTTTTTATCGCCGCTGCCGTTTGGTAAATAATAAATCATTGTTTTTCGTAAGTTGTAAGCAATTAATTGCATGTTGTAGGTGGGGCTCGACCCTAAAATCTTTTTGTCACTGCTGTCAGATGACATAAATCAGTCGAACTTAAGCAAAAAGTGCACGAAATACCAAGAATGTAGCAGACGACAGACCACGCCACGAAGAAATGTGTAGCAATAGGCGAAATCGCTTGCGCTGCAGAAAGCGATTTCGCCTAAAATGGTCCGTCTTTGTGTATTGTTTGTGACAGGATTCGGACGGGCGGTAATAGAGCGGGCGGTAGCTGGAGACATATGCGTGAACTGAGAGGAGCTCGTGGCCAGTGCGTCATGTTCATTGAAGGTAAACGAACGGAATGATCGACATATATTTCAATGTTTACACTCCAGTAATAATATGAAACGTCCGTGTATATTTATTATTCACCAACTAGCCTTTTCCGTCCATGGCTCAACTAGAAAGTATAGCGATTAGCGAACAACTATAGGCCTACTCGCAGTGCAGCGGCATGTCGGAATACCCTACGTCTTCAAAGCTAGTAGGCCTATTCTTATTTCCCACTTTGCTAAGTTGACCTGTCAGAATATCGTAGTCGCTTACAAAAGACTCGCGCTGAGATTCGAACCGCAAAGATTCCGATAGGGCCTACTGTGTAATGTGTATAGTCATCATTTGCCAAAGACTGCAAGTAGAAATCTAAAGACTGAGATAGAGTTTACCCTTACGGACCTGCACGTTCTAGTAATGACGCGACTGTTTGTGGGCGCGCAGGTGACGTGAAGGCCCGTGACAGCTGCAAGGTGCCATCAGACTGCGTTCAGAAGCAAGGCATTCCATCGTTCCACGAGGAACGGCCGCCGGTCCCTCCACCGCTCCAACTACCGCCCCGCGAAAGCCTCAAACCGCGACTGATCCGTGCCCCTCGCACCAAACCTCTGGACAACCACTTCTCTGCTCATGCACGCGAGGGCTTCGTCTACTGGTGGGAGGACGAGAGATTCAAAGGAGGCGGCTGCGGTGAGTACTGATTAATTACCTCCGCCGTTTGCACATTTTGTGCCGTCTTATTTATGCGGCGTCCTAATAGGCCCCATTACGGGTCGCACGACACTCGTGCCCGTCCGTCCGTCTGTCTCGTTTCGTGGTAGGGATGATTTGGACTTTGAAAGTCGGAAGAATTCCACTACCCAGCCGAAAATCTCATAGCAAATTACGGACAAACCAGCGACCGGCTGTAATAAATGAGACCACCTGCAGTGTCCCTATTCCCAGTTATGACTTTAGATCTTGTCTAGTTGCTTTTCGTTTATTTTGCGTTTTGTTTACGCACATAATAAACTATGTAGATTTCAATCATTCAATCACTTATTTTAGTTGTTCATCAAACTGCAAGCAGACATGCAGTGATGCAGTATGACAAGATGCACAATGAGACAGAAGCTAAATGACAAAACACAAATACTAGAACACTTTAAAACATTTGGGAAAACTGGAAGATGGTACGTTCAACTTCAAATGTTAACAGTGACTTTACGGTTTTTCTTTTGTGGTGTGTAACTGCGCGCAGTCATGGAAAAGCATGATACGCCGCTTGACGAGAAAGGTTGGAACAAGCATTTCACTTGAGTTCGACTCCACCGAGTGCGAACGTCCACAATGCCCACTGCCGTTCATCTTGTTACTGTTTTGTTACCGATATTGCGACGTGACGACACTATTATTAGACTATAGGCCTACTCGTTGTGGTCCGGACGTGGGCCTACTCTGTTACCACCGTTTCACATAGTTCTAAATTTGACTTAGTGCCATCGTTAGAATTCAACGTTCGGTTTGAGGATACGCGTACGCTTAATGGAGTAGGCCTACGTTAAAAAATACTTAAATTGTGTGCATATTTTTGGAAATAAAATATGCGTAGGCCCATATATGATACGCGATTCAAGCGTGCGTGCGGGAGCTCGGAATAAGCATCGACTTGTACGCTACGCTATTTTGCGATTAGGCCTAAGTGATTGATTTTCGTTTACATCATGGTTGTAATGCTAACAAAATACGCCCAGTACTGGCATACGTAAGGTTTAGGCTGTGCACGCTAAAATAAAATAGGCCTACGTTAAAATGCGTAGCCCTAAGCTTACATATCTTTCCAAAATAGAATACCTGTGACTACCAGCAATCGGGCATCCATCCTCGAACTTTGAGATAAGTTCTGTCTCTATATATGTATATACACTGTGTCTCAAAAAACATCCCCGACATTTTCAATTGTCACTTGAAAACCAGTTGTCAGATTTTGCTAATTTTTGGTACTAATACTCCGGAAACAACTTGCCATCAAATAACCATTCAGTTTCCCACCTCACTTACTGTCCGCTTCTGCACTACCTATAAAAAGCAGATCAAGCAAAATATACCTTGAAATACACAGAAAACCTGAAAAAAACATCTCTGACTTAATCGACTGTAACTCAGAGAAAGACTGGCAGATTTAATAATTTTTGGCAAAAATACTTTTAATACAACTGGCTATTAAATCATTGTTCAAGTTTTCACCACACTAACGTATGCTTCTGCACCACCTGGGGAAAGCAGACCAAGCATAATACGTGTTGAAATAAATGGAGAAAAACGTCAATAAATTTTATCTATCCAAATCTGTTGGCCCCAACAGCCTGCCTATTACAAAATTTGACTGTCATGCAGCAGTGTCTCTACCAGATAACGTTCAGAAATGTTTACGAACTCAAGAAGCGACTGGTAAAGCCTGGATTGGTCTAATACTAACGCATATCGATACTGCTGTCAATGAATAGAGAATGCGTCTTCATGCTTATGTTCGCACAAACAGGCCCGTCGAGAAGGTAGCGTAAGGGGGTTAGCTACTCCGGGCCCCGCGACTTTTGGGGGCCCCGCCGTCGGCCAAAAATATAAAGTACGCCATAATGTACCATTTAAAAAAAATTCAAAAATTTTCTTCCCAGACAGGGCCCGTAAAAATGTTTGGGGTCCCCACGAGAATGTTTTTCCGGACCCCGTTGTGGCTCTCGACGGTCATGCGCACAATGAGCCGGCATTTTAAGCAATTTTACTGTAGGCAATTGAAAAATAAACAACTAGATAAAATGTCAGCCAAAGAAGTCAGAAATGTAAATAAAATGTGTTTTATGTTTTTTTGTTGATTAAGTAATTATACCGCATTAGATAAAAAAGTAATATTTTGTTGATTCTGTTTTCCCAAGGTAATGCAGAAACAGACATTAAGTGAGGTGGGAAAATGAATGGTTATTTGATGGCCAGTTGTCTCAGGAATATTCATACCAAAAATTGTTAGAATTTGTTAATTCTTATTAAAGCTATGATTGAAAAGTCAGGGATGTTTTTTGCGACACAGTGTATTTTACGTATATTTTTTTGCAAAACGCAAATAATGCACTTTGCATTTTAAGATCTGTGATAATTACAGCACTGGTGTAACCGGTCACGAGCATGCAAATGAATCATTTTGCTTTCACCAGTTTCCAAATGCCTCTTTTACGAAACTATATCGTAAAGGTATACAAAATACGATTTTTGAGAGCTATCTAGGTCCTGTAAGTTTTGTTTAGATTAGCGTTTGCATATATTAGAGCAGGCACGAAAGGATCATGTCCCATATTCCAAATATGATACGCTAAGAAACGATTTTTGATTTAACAAAACTTTTCGATTGGCTTGCTGGATCACCTCACAACGCTACCTTTGAAAGCCGAGCCCACGTCCGCCGAGAACCACAGCGGGGCCCGGGGAAACATTCTCGCGGGGCCCCCAAACATTTTCACGGCGCTTTTCAAAGTGGTAGGCCTACATTTTGGCGTACTTTATATTTCTGGCCGACGGCGAGGCCCCCAAACGTTTTGGGGCCCGGGGTAGCTTACCCTACCCTCTCGACGGGCGTAACCCAGTCAATTCATTATCTGCCATTTCCACCTCTTCACGTTTTCACAAATCGTTTCCTGGTTCCCAGTTTGTTCAGCGCAATTTTCTACTGGCCGCGTTTCTGGCTTTCAGGCGTCGGTTAAATACGCCAGTCTATGTACGCTGATTTTCGTTCGATCTGCTGTCAGAATGCTTGCATATAGTTACCGTGTGTATTGCATAAGTCTGGCTAAGAGCAAAATTCAGATATAACACCACAACAACGTGCTTGCGCTTGGCGCATGATAAAGCATGCTGTTTAATATTTTCACAATCAGTCGTCCTGAACGTGATGTCATCAATGTAACATTTTGATTGCTCTGTTTATTGTAATGAATGTTGTTTTACAAAGTGTATCGGTCTTTAATGCACGGTCGCATTTATCTTACTAGCTGCCTATCTTTAGCACTAGTCTGCAGTGGTAAAACAGGTTGATAAAATTATCTGTAGGCTACTCATGAATTCAAGAGGGACCGAACGAACAGTAATACATAGATACACGCTCGAATGTCGACGAACGTGGAATATTATGTACCCAAGACTCGACAGAGCGGTCGGCCAAAAACCAGGTTTATGTTTTCGACACCTTGTACATCATCTGGCCAGAAAAGGGATCGAACCTGTTTCAAAGCTTCCGGGACCGACACGGGCAACATCCGCCCTACATATCCACTGTCACTCGTGCACGCTTAGAGGGTGGTTTTGCGACAACATTGCCACCGGATAGGATTAAAGCGTGCGGTATTCCGCTCTGTTGGAAACTAATCTGTAGCAGGAAGCAGTACAAAATTTGCCGTCGAAATTGCCGAATGATGACATTTGATTTTCAAACGACTCAGTGGACAATTGTGTTAACGACCTTTCACACGATTCCTACAACTCAGGCTCGATATACGATGAACGTTGGCGTAATCCGCAAGACGGTTACGAAGGACGGATTGTGATGTGACGGCAGCTAAATTCGGTATTCCAATTACAATCTCAGTAATTTGGATAAAAAGTTGTCACAAAATGAAATGAAGGCCTACGTGATTGATTATTAGCCTGAAAATGACTTCAAGCTGGATAATCTGCAGCGATTTGGCAGCAATTTTGAATGCCAATTTTCGGCCTGCAGCCATCACCCATGTGCATAGAATTACCATATTGTATCCTAGTCTTGGCTGTGACGTTCAATATAACAGCGTCACCATAGCGTGACTGTACTGATTGTAGAAAATCGCCGTCTTTCCGTGTCCGGCTGGCCTTCGGATATAAACGCTACGGTCGGCCTACCCCAGCAACAGCCGGGTTTTTTTTGTCAGTTTTGTATTGCCATAGTTAGATTGTGTGCGTGTGCGTTTTTGATTACGAGGCCCACATTATGTTCATGCGTAGTATGTGAGTATGTGGGCAGTTTAGTACTTTGGTTTAGCTTTTTTGTTTGTTTGATTTTGTTGGCTGTTGACTGAACGTTGTCAGTTAGTGCAAGTGATTGCCTGGAGTGACCGTCATCGAAATGACCTCTACTCACTCGCTCACACATTCACTCGCACGGCGGATGTCGGTTCACGCGATGATGGCATCCAGATCCAGGCCTTTCCAGTTCCAGGGATGGTGACGGTGATGCGTACGTCCAGGGTACGCGGTCAGCCTAATGTACATCCGGTCCTGTGTGCTGTACTACACGTACGTCCATGTGCCGCGTGACTGATAACAAAACACGTCCAGACGTCAGTCAACAGTACAGACGCATCAGCAGGCAGATTAACGACCCGATGATAGGCCTAACTATTACAGCCATGACATGTACCATGACAGCCACGTCACCAAGTGCTATGCCGATTTGCAAAAAAGACGCAATTAGATTGATCGACTGATTGGTCGTGGAAACGCACAGTAGCACAATAATTTCATGTCATGCAGCTCAGCAGTTCACATGTCTAATAATGGGTTAGTCGGTAGTCTAGTTGACTGGTGGACCAGGCACTGGTGGTCGACGATCACCGAGCACCAAACAGTTATTGAGTGAGGCTCATAAACGCAATTAGCCATATATCATGCTGCGGGACAGTAGTCTACTCGTACCTAAAATAAAGCATGCATAACCTACAACATCTATTTGCAATAGGTTTTATTACATGATTTTAAGAGCTTGCAAACTTTGTTCTGGTTAATTGTCGAGAACAAAGTTATAGGCCTATGGGGGAAAAACCCGGCTTTACTACACTAGGCTTTTAGCTCTTCCTGTCACTTTTTTCTTATATTTTTGTCAAACTTAATTCTCAGTTTTCATCTGTACGTTGTAATATGTATTATCCAGTTATCCTACAGGTTGCGAAATCTCCCAATCTCTGCGTAAAACCGGGATCCGTCGGACAAAAGCGAATTTTGGACATGTTCAGTGTGTTCGGCCAAATACGAGCCCCAGAAAATGGTCCCATAGTATGTTGCACAGTAGTGCAACATTCTCTGGCTTGTGTGGCTTCTTTATGGCCTGTTGCAAAACTTCACTTGGTGCAGCACGACTTTATCTGGCATAAGGGCTCTGTACGTGCAAAATCTGAATTTTACGACGTTTCTTACATATTTTCTGAAACGAAAATTTATGTGAGACCCCCATATTTTTACCGAACAGAGCCCACAACCAAGTCAGCTTTGTCTCCGGCCTTAGGATCCGTAACTGACTGCAGTTGTCCATCAGTTAAGTAGGCAAAATAAGTAACTATGCGCAAGCAAATATAAGCCTATAGAGCGCGCTATCTCGGCGAGACGCCCGCCAAATCTGAGGCTCGAGTATATAGTGTAGGCCTACATGATTGAGTATTAGCCTGAAAATGACGTCAAGCTGAATAATTTTTAAAAAAGTCGCCGTCTCTTGGCGGGCCCGTGCTAGGCGCTCCTATATAGCTACGGCGGAGGCAAGCATTCAGTACCAGTATAGCTCAGACAGCGAGCGCTCCTCATCGTCGCCGGCCCGCAAAGGCGTGTTGGTGACAGCACAGAGTCGCCTGCTATAGACCTATAGACGGCAACAGACGGCAGCTGGTCGGGTTACACGTACACTCCACTTGCTTGGATTGGTTGCGGACTTGTTGCTGCAACATGTTATACGACAAACCTACAAAACTAAAAGCCGTCAACAATTTCGCAACACATTGACGTACCAGCTTGTTGTACGACTTGTTGTCCCACAAGTCGGCAACAAGAGTGCAAGTATAGTGGAGTTTGAACCTATGCCAGCGACGCCGTACGGACTGTCGCCCGTCATTACCGTTCAGTCGTCAGATAGACACAGACTGGGTGTAGGCCTACTTGGCTGTTCAAGTCCAAATTTCACTGTTTCGATTTGTGGTGTGTACAAGCTGTACACAATTTTGACGTGTTACGAACTTGTTCTAAGCGCTGTCGCGATTTTTTATGGACGACGTGTTGCATGAGCTTTCGATTTGTTGCAAGTCTGTTGCACGGCATGTTGTATACAACAAATCCAAATGAGTGCAGCTTAGGCTTGACTCGACCGCGATCGATGTTGTTAAGCGATCATCAGCAGCAGCTGTTGCTGGCGTAATCTGACTCGGAACGTGTGCGTCGGCCGGTGGCGCGTCGGCTACTGGAGTATAGCATCGATGACATCAGCGTCCTACCACGTGACCGGATGCGGACAATCAGTTTCCGGCGACGAAATCGGTGAAGATATCAACGAAATTCTGCAGGTGAGTTGTACTAGTCGGTTATTTCACTGCATGTCGTTCGAACGTTTACCTCCGAATGATCAGCTCACTTAAGGCAGTTCCAGCTTGCTCGGCAAAACAGAAACGGTAGATGGTCAATTGGCACAGGGCCTATATGTAAATTTCTGTAACTTGCTGACTGTAATACGCATATATTTCGTTCATTTTTAGCCGATCGTACTTAGGTAACGGTCGAGCTATTGGTACGAGTTAGATTGTGTGCGTGTCATCCGTCTGTCGTCTTTCGTCTGTCTGTCAGTCTGTAACGAATGTATTGTGGCTAAGCTGTAGGTCACAGGGGAAAACATTTTATACGAAGAATTAGAAACTCAGGCGTGCAAAATTTCAGCCATCTAGCGCAAGCGGAACATTTTCAAATTGAGGGCTGAATGGAGGGGGCTAGTATAAATGTGCGTTTTTAACGGTAAACTGGCCATATAGATCGAAAACGGTGAGAGATACGGCCAAGGTTACTATTAATCACAGTGGCATATAGCTTTTAAGACGAAATTAAAATTAAGTCATCTACTTTGGATGACCTTGAAGGTCACTGACAACCAGTACGGTCGACTATCCTAGCGACAGCTGGCTTTCTTGTTTTGTACGTGGTCAGTCGCCGAGTATGGCGGACAACGATTGAGCTTATTAGCTTTATTTTAAAAGCACGAAGATAAATGTTTGCACATTTTTTTCTGAAAATAATTCGTTGAGTTTGCGACGTTCGCCACGCAAATAAATGGCCAAATTTACTGCATCTTGACTGTCTGCTGGCATAGTAAGATCGAAATGCGGATTTTTTTCGATGTGACAAATGTTTGTTTGTTCGCTATGTTTCGTCGAAATAGTTCATTTCTGGTGGCCTTTCTTTTGCGAGTGAGACAAGAAACCCAGCTGTTGTTAGAATAGCCGACCGTACCGGTTAAGTGACCTTTAAAGTCATCCAAGGTCAGTGGTTTTCATCTAATCTGACAGGACATATGCCACTTTTTACACGGTGTTTCATAAAAGAACCCCTTTTGTTTTTTTTATAATTTACTCAAATCATGAGCAATTTACATGAAATTTTTATCAGTTGTAGCTGAAACAATACTACTTCGAAATATCAAAACAAAACATGGCAGTTAATTAAATATTCTTTGCTAGTCGTGATGTAACGCTGACGTCATAATGTGTCACAGGTACAAACTTGCTAGTCTCAACTGGTGCTGTCAGTTGCTACCCTTCTTCGATGGTGAACTTAATCTGGTTCGCTAATGAAAAATGTTTATCGTGTCAGCACTAGGCAACATGGGGACATGCAGTCAGTCGTCTTGCGATCCAAAAACGCAACCATTTTGCAAGCTCGGTGTGCTAGTGCACTGTCTTGCTCGAACATGTGAAAGACCAACTATCCCCACGGACACGTAAATTCGATCGCTTTGCACGTTTTTGTGGCTGCAACTGTAAAACTTCAAATATTTGACACCAAGGAACCGGATTAGTGATTAGTGATTAATAGTAACCTCTCACCGTTCTTGAAATATGGCCAGTTTTTCGTTGAAACACGCACATTTTTTCTACCCTTCTTTCCTTTATTCAACCCCCAATTTAAAAAATATTTTTGGAATAGATGGCTGAAATTTTTCACCTCCGAGTTTAAGACACGTACCTAATTGTTCGTGTAAAAAGTTTGTCCCTACGCCCTACAGCTTAGCCACCGTACATCCGTTACAGACAGACGGACCGACGGACGACAACCATGACAACAGCTCGACCGTTACTTAAGTACGGTCGGCTAAAAAAACATTAGGCTGCCGCTATAGCTGTCGTGTCGGATCTATAGCGACAAACCAGCAGCGAAGAAAAGCAGATTTTGAGTTCGAAATGTTCTGTGTCGTACTATCGACCGAGTTGACGTAAGGTAACCGGTCGCAATGGCCTCATTCAAACGCCAGACGAGGGTTGAAGGGGCGGGTGAGGGGGAATGAGTGGGCAGGTTACGGGGATTGTCATTGAACATAAGCACGACATACGGTCATAAATGTTATTGGCGCCCTTATTGTCAGTGTCCGGCCTGCTTATGTGTAACACATTCGGTATATGCTAATAGACCATTTAACTGATCAGACGCGATTCACCCCTCCAGTATATTGGCTTAGGGTACATAATTTATAACTTTCTATATTAATAAGTATTAAGTAGGGGCCTAACTTAAGAAGTCAGGATACAAAAACGCTGCAGGCGTTCATTCGCTATGTTTAACAATGGTTATAATGATTGAATGGTGTAGCTCTTCTGTTGTTCAAAAATTGCTATAATACCAATTACTGTTACAAGTTATCTGAGCTTTTCTTATTTGTAACTTCCATCCTGATTTATATAATCTAATTTAGTCTTTCTCGTAGGCTGCAATGTGAGTTTGCAGTTTGTCAACCTTGTGCGACAAACCGGTAGACGACGTGGCTTGCGACTACTATCAATCGCAGTTTTGCGGACAGAATGGTACAGACAGACAGTGGATGCAGAAACGCTAACGCCCACAGACACGCTGTCTGACAACAAGGATCGGTTATAGCAATACAAGACAAATGACATTGGGTGAGGTCAAGCTTTGGTAAAACTGTGATTGAAGGCCACGTGACCAATGGACTCGATATAGGCCTATGTGGTTTTCTATTTGTGATCAATGATGATCATGCACGGTTATAGAGAAACAAGACGTCAAAGATATTGGGGTCACGAGTTTGACCTTTGGGGCTTACGCGACGTCATCGGTCGCGTGACCGTTGGATCCACCTACGCCGAATACCCTACCTTAAACCAAATCCGAACTGGATCCGATGCTTGGTTGCTGATATATCCTCTGAATATGCCAACTCTGGACGCCGCACGCCGTACGTGGCGCGCAGACACAGTGAGCAAAACTAAGGCCTTGCTAAGCTAACGCCTCGCAAGCCAATAACCGAACGTGATGATGACGACGATGATAACAGTCAATAAGTCTGTGGCGTAGGACCAAACTCCACTTGATTCGGTTTATCATAGATTTGTTTTACAACATGCTGTAGACTACAACTAATCCAAAACATCTTACTATTTTTAGATGCTGTACACACTACAGAGAGTAACAGTACACCTTGTTGTAATATGCACAACTTGCTGTCCGACAAGTTCACGACAAATCAAAGTAGTGGAGTTTGGGTGCAGATAAATAACTCAAGGTATCGATAATGACTCTGTGTCTATGGGCCATATATACTGGGCGTGGGTAGACTGAGACGTGGTCGAAACTCGTTAGCTAAGGCCACTATCTGCTCAGACGCTGTTGACTTTGAAATACTCACTTCACAATCATGATCACCAAGCATTGTATATTTTGCTATCGGTCAGACACAGGCGGTCAAACCGCTCTGTCTATACTCTGTATACGTGGTAAGTATATAGGCCTAAACCGCGACCGTACCTCTCACAGCTGGCCAGAAGTCGCTTCGCTTCACAGATAACAACCATCTGTTCTAGAATCTAGATGTAGTGTGCATCTTAGTAGAATTTTTTTTGTTCAATTCACTTGTATTGCTGCTGACTAATGAGCATTACTACTGCACTAGTAAGTTTAAGTTGAACAAAATTGCACTTTTCCAGTCGACTAGAAAAAGCAATCAGTTTATTTCAAACACGTTTATTGAATTAACTGACGCGACTTTAACAAACTTCTCAATCTCCTGCTTTCTGTACTTTTGTCGTGTCTGCACCATCAGGCGAACAACTGCATCAGCACTGGACCTTCATGTAGCTCGTTTACTGCGCATCTCCTATCCCGCTGAGAGTAGGAGGCTGAGCTAACCTCAGCACACAGTAGTAGGTTCAGTAGGCCTAGGTGTTGCTGCTTGGAAATGATCCGCCGTGAGATTGGAACCGGAACGTGAAAGTTATGAGACAGCACTAATGGTACTAAACCACGTGCATTTAAACCATAATTATATAGGTAGCCAGTGTGCTATGTATAGTGATCTGATTGTACATTTTTATAGTGGTTGGATGGAGTTGGAGAAGACATCGACTGTACATTGTCGACGCTGAAGTTAGGCGACAACCAACGACCGATCAACAGCACGTACGTTACGATCACATTTAGCTAACTCTGTATCTGTATTAGGCTATTATAATGTGAGTATGATAATCGATCTCGATCATAGCCATCGTCACAGCCGGTCATCCCAGCATTTCTCACCTAGTGTGTTGTGTGCCGCAGCCTGTCGGTAGATTTGCAATTATTATGTTATCGATGTCTATGTTAAGCCGCGGTCTGGAGTGTTAAACGAACTGATACACGCTTCAGACAGTGATTTAACCGGCATTTATTCCACTGCCGCCGACGGTCGGACAGTTGGTCGAGTAGCCTACAATGTCTTTCGTTTGGTTTGGTAACGCTTGGGTGCACTCGCGGAATTATCAACTCATTATACCAAACTACCACTGTAGACGCACTGTTATAGATAGGCAATATGCGAGTGTGAGCGTAGAATAAGAATACGCAATCATAAAGCAGCAAGCCAGGTAGACTTCTTGACTGAACGTCACGTCTCATAGCAAAGCAATGAGACGCGTCGTCAATATCATTCTGTCGCATGTGTGGAGTGGAGTGGAGTGGCGTGGGTGCATTCAGTCGGTCGTCGACGTCGATTCAGATGCTGCAACTGGTGTTAAGTCGTCTTCACACGCCCGCTATCAGCTGCGTGTTAGGGGCCTACGTGAAGTTTTGGCCGTAGTTTCGCCATTCACCTAAACGCATCTTCGTTGTGCTTAAATCGTAGCCCTTAAATAAACAATCGACCTTTTATCTTATTCATCGAAAATCAGTTTTTCGATACATCAGTGAATAACGGCAGCTTATCGTCCATCTGTCTAAAAATGTTGTCGTACATTTGTTTCCACTTTGCTGAAACATACTGCAGAATGTTAGTTTACGCTCTGTTGGCTAACGGTAACAAGGAATTTTAAAAAGTGGGTTAAGTGGCTTTGGTGCCGCGAAAGAATCTCGATCATCTCTAAAGGCCGATCGATTTATCCCTAGCACAGACATTCTTGGTTAAAAATTTGCTCACAATCTGTTTACATATTTATACATTTTGCACAGGCTGCACAGGCTGCTATGATAACATAACCTCTACTCTTAGACACAGGTGATAAAAAGTCGAATCTTATCGGATCTGTGATCGCGTGAGAACGTGAGAAGACGTCTTTAACGACATCGGCTAAACGCTGTCAGCCGCAGCTGAGTACACTGCGCATCTGGAAACGTGAGCGCCACTTCCTCTATAGTCACATCAAGGCAATGTTACACCCGTGCAACTTCTACACTGTATCCTCGACTGAACGAACTTATTTCACAACCAATTTGCTTTATGAATGCAAAGCACCGAGAATTGAGAAGCGTTTTTACGCGCGAGAGCTGGCATAGCGCGTATTAGCTATGGTAATTCTGTCTTAGCGTCTTGGTGTCTGACACGTCCCGGTACCTTTCCAAGACCAGGTGAGATAGAGACTTCGGGTTTTTCCCATATGATAGCATGGACTCTTTAGTATTTTGTGACAAAATTTCATGCCGCTGAATAAAAAGGATCCCCACGAACGAGGGGAAAAAGAAAGGCACCACCTAAAACATTATTTTACCGCTATTGGCTCGTCTTGCGTGAAAATGGTTGCAGATAGGCACAGACATGCTGCTTATCATAACAAGCACTGGCGACGAGCTTCTTGGTAATGTCAACATCGATGACCCTGAATGACCTTAAACCCCCAAAATAAGAGATTTTAGTAATTTTTTGCCATTTCGGACTGCGACGCACATTTCAATAATGAAATGAACCGAAATAGCTGGAGATAGACCAAGACAACCTGCACATAAAATTTTTAGCATTAAGTGTAGATTTTAGCAGACCAAGTTTTGATTTTCTACGTTCAACGAGGCCTGCACATGCGGTGTCAAAGACGGGTACCTCCTGAAAAGTGGTGATTTTGTGCTATTCGCTTGTCTAGCGTGAAAACGCTTGCAGATAAGCACAGACGTGCTGCTTATAATGATAAGCAGCACGTCACTGGTGACATGCTTTTAGTGGTATTAACATTGATAACCTCTAGTGATTTTGAGCTTCAAAAATAGGGGTTTTAGTGATTTTTGCGATTTTCGGCTGCAAAAGAGTGAATTGCGACGAAATAGTTAGGCACAGACCAAGACAACTTGCGAACAAGAATTGCTATAGACTGTCGCGCGTTTTATGAGCATTAGCTCAGATTTCTTGTTAATTCAAAACAGTTGTTTTGGTGAGTATTTTTATCGCTCGGCAAAGCTGCGTAAAATATCGCTCTCTATCACACTAACAAGCCGTCGGGAGACAAGTACGTAAACCATCTCTGTATGTAACCAGCCACCCAGGTCAACTCAGCCTGGCCATCTGTCTGTGAATAAGCGCAGTGAGTATCAGTGAAGGCTGGGACGACCGCACGATGCACTATAGCCCCGTTGGTCTCGTAGTGTAAACTGGTGTCTGGCTGACGAGTAAGAAAACGGAGATCAGCATCACCTTATGAGCCATGTGGCTCAGGAAAGACTTTTTTACGTAGATGTGTGAATATTTAAGTCCATGGGGTTATAACTGCATCAGTGTATAGACCTGGGAGTCGCTGAGGTTCAGAAACGTGACCCGACTTGACGCTAAAATGACCCCATGTCGACGGCGGTCGACTTGAGCACATCCGACTCGACTTGACTTGACTTGACAGCGGCACGTCGACTTGAGTCGACTTCAAACGACTTGAGACGTTTAGAAGTTGCGATGAACTTACGTGAACGCTGTACGTATACTGTAGAGTGTAGGCTATTCATAATGTGTTTTATTCCTTCGGC